>Ga0265780_10000047_pt1 | contig 222793 bp, 205 predicted proteins | sample P1T30metagenome_FD_192432 | JGI IMG/M metagenome (GOLD analysis project Ga0265780, IMG submission 192432) | Plant litter microbial communities from East Loma Ridge, Irvine, California - P1 T30 | ecosystem: Environmental > Terrestrial > Plant litter > Unclassified | place: USA: California...
GCATCCACAGACGCTTTCCCAAAGCAGGAATCATACCACTAGACCATCAGGCCGAAATCGATGCTCTGTGAGGAGATGATTGATTGATGGGGAATTGGGAAATTAGTGCACATATATTGAAGTAGTTACGTGGGAAAATTGCGATACTGTTGGTTCGACGGGTCAGATCTTGGTGCGAAGGGGAGAGGGCATGTGGAGTTGTTAGGGATTGGATTAGCGAAGTGCGAGCGGTGTGGGCTGCAAGGAAATTGAACCAATTTCTAACCTAACCTTTTTCAGTAGCGCGGCACGGACCATAACCTTCACCAACATCCGACTTCAACTTGCCAAAGCAACACTTCGCGACCAATTCAAAACTTTTCTAGGCGGGAGCTGTATATTGCCCCGTCCGGCGTGTATCCCAGATCCTGCTTCACGCGAGTCGCTAGTCCTTCAGGACGGCGTACGTGATTACCTACGGCATCTGTGGGCTCCATACCCACAAACATTACACCAGCACATAAAAGAAACTGGGATCATTGACGCGGCGCAGAGACTCGCAGCGTTTCTCAGGATACTACCAGCGTAGGATGGTCTAATCATGTTATACCTGCCGATCAGACCGAGTATGGACAGATGGCAGCACAAGAGAAGGCTCAAGTCTATGCTGACCGAAAGTAAATCGCGCTATCGAAATGATAGAATGCAGGACGCGTCCGTCTCACGATCCCAGAGTGAGTAATCCTTCCAGGTAAATATGCATCGCTATCATTTTGTATACAATGCTAGTGCTGATGGTTGCCTCAGACTCTAGTTCGTGATCAGTGTAGGCTTGTGAGGCCAGACACGCGAGAGCGCTTCATTCCTGACGTAGCCGAGGCATGTCCTTGCAATACCAACCACTCAGTCACTGCCCCCAACCCTTCGAGATCTCTGGAGTCGTTTCATCTTCTGTGTTTCCAACTCCTAGGAACTCTACGTACATCAGCTACAACCCAATTTCTGAATTCGACGCTCATTGCGCTGCCAGGTGTGTAGGTCCGAAGTTAGTGTTTGCCTCACGTGTAAGTTTGTACAGTTGCACTTACGGCAAGCTTAATCTACTCAACTGCTCGTTGACGCGTCTTATTACCTCATTCCTCGTGTCTTTGGATAGGTTATCCGACAGCGAGTCGGTCACACTGTCCGTTACTTCGGTAATTATCCTCTGCAGATGGTCAGTCTACAATACCGACTGCGCTGTGGGAGTCTGATCCGTAACGTAGGCAATGCTACTTCCGGTTCGATATGTCCAGTAGCGGCGGCTTCATCCACCCACGCGAGCTTCCGCGCCAACTCTGGAAGTCCATTGATCATGCTATCATTTCATCATGTTCCGAGCTCACTGGACGACATACTTTTCTGTTGGTTCCGTCGCTCACCAGCTCTCCGCGCGAGGATCCATGCAGCAACGTCTGAACTGGCCTCTGGTGGCCGTACTCCAAGTTCGGGCAGTGCAGCATGCACCCGCTGAATGATTTGATGCTTGTCGTCGTCGCTGAGCGTGCGAATCTCTTTGTGATCCAAGGCACAGCTTTCATAGTAGAACAGTTTCTGGAAATAGGACTTGGATTCGAGTACTTGCGGCTAATGTTCAACTCAGATGCGAACCGTGTATTGGCTCCATTCTCGCTCGTTCAGACCCGACAGCGTACGCGCTTCGGGTGTTCGGCTCCTGATCCGTATCAGTTTCGCGGGAGGAAGTATGTATCTTGTAAAAGATGCTGCGAAAGCCTGGATTGGCGAGAGTCCCACTAGAGATAGATGTACGAAGTCAGTGGATGTCTCACATGCACTTCGTACATAAATCTCTCTTACTGTCGTTGCTTGAGCTTGTTCTCGGGTGTAGTGAAGAGAACTGTCGTCTACTCCAACTTGCAATTGCTAGCTTGAGGACGACGGGCCATCTCGAAAACAGTTAGCGCAGTAATTTAGCGTGTCAGCAACTCTAGCCACGCGAGACATGTGGACCTCGAAGTCAATTGCCATCTTGAACCACAATCATCACGACACTGCAGAACATCGACGTCAAACCTTTTCGTGATGCGTTATTTGTCCTAGACTGCGCTCTCAGCGCCCGTTAGATGAACCGCACCATTACACAATGAGACCGAGCGCTATACTATGGAGCGCACCCCGTTTCGGCACGCTACTCGACAAAACCCCTTGGAGTGAAGCACAGAAGCTTTCAGGTCTTACCGAAAAGGTCTGGCAACAACTGCGGGTGCGTACTTACTCTTCGACCTCCCAAGGGCGTGGAGGCTGACCGTTGCCCAGCTCCATAGTAAAGAGCTAGTACGATCCGAGCCCCTGCATCCGTCTGCCGTAGACAGCAACGTCTCGAGATCTGTAGCGGAGAAACAGCGCGTCCATCAGCTCAAGACGCGGATGCAGAGCGCTGGTGTACGCGATCTCAGTGATGAGCTGAGTCTCTGGGTTCTGCAAAAGACTGCTAGAAACGGGCGTTTCGCCACACAGCGTATGTTATGTCATACTCGTTCATCTTGTCACTCTATGTGCTAATCCGGGACATAGTGCGTTATTATGTTGAGGAGTTTAAAAAGGCGTTCAGTAAACCCCAGCCCTACGAAACAGAAGCTGCACTGCAAATTGTTAAGGTAATTCAGCAGCCTCTGCTCCTCCAAGCCTGTCGCTAATATATTCTGTAGGCGCATGTTCGCAATGAGCTTGAAAATTACTTGGCAGAACGCTCGCCAGTACCAGTCGAGTCAGTTCGATTAACGGACATTCCGGATCACGAAATCCAGAGCATGATCAAGCGAGTGAAGGCTTCGAATTTCGGTGCAGGGCTCCCGGACTTGAGCGATACCCATATTCATTTTTGGATAAAGTATAAGCTTATACGACGGAGAGAAAAAGAGCAGGTAAAGGTGAGGAGGTCACAGGTAGCAGCGTCGAAGGAAAAAGAGCAGGAAAAGAAGCAGGCAGCAACTAGAAAGCGAAAAACAGGCACTTCGTCCGCAGGGCCACCTTCTAAGCCACCTGGAAAGAAGTGACTTCGCACCTCATTCCATCGGTCAGCATGCTGCTCAAGCGGCAGCGCCTGCGCCAGCCTCCAGCAAATACCTCAGCAGTTTCTACGCACTACTTAGTATTTACGTCAAGTCACTTCTGTCAGATATTTGATCATAACGAGCATCGATGTCTATATCGTCGATGCTAGGGTATATCGCAAAAACGCCAGAACCGATACTACTCTGGCACGACCACAAACCAATCCTCTAATGGCTTTTGATATTCTGCCTCGCCAACCACAAAGCCACGCTCTCCTTCGCAACATCGCTGCCCCACACACCATCCGCACCGCCGCGTCGCCACTCCTCGCCAGACGCATCTTCGCCGCCACCACGCGTTGCCTCGCCGAGTAGGACCTCGAGATCGCGCTTCTGCGAGGACAGCCAACGCTTGAAGAAGGCGACGGGGTCTTTCGACATGCTGGTGAAGAAGGCGTGCTTGGCTTTGGACTGGCCAATGGCGCCCATGAGGAGCACGAGCTGCTCGTCGATCTTCTGGATCTCCTGCAGTGTCTGGATGCTGTCTGGACGGCGCAGTATGTCCTGGAACAGTGGCTGCATCGGGTCTTCGAGCGCGACTTGCACGTCGTATATGGTGGGTTGAGAGGCGGGTACGCCGGCCTCGGCAGATGGCGAGATGTAGTCCTTGTCGACGCGGATTGTGTACTGGAGTTGTATCGGTGGGAGGGTGGTCAAGTGGGGCTTGATAAGCTGCGGGAGGTTGGGGAAGTAGAACGAGTCCTGGCCTTGGAAGAGAGCCTTGAGCTTCGCGTCGCAGGCGAACTTGCGCTCGTCGTCTTCTTGCTGCAGGTGCTGGGATCGCGCGTACTCCCAGATGCCCATGAGTACGCCGGCGCGGTCTTCTTCGTCGGTATCGAGGAGCTCGGCGAGGGGCTTGCTGAGCCGGAAGACCTGTACAGCAGCTTATTAGCATGTCAAGCACAACACTATTGCTGCAAATGTCTACACACCTCAGGGTTCTGGTACCGCTGCAAGTTGATGGTGACGTTGATGTTCTCGTCGCCCTTGCGCTCGAATTCGATCTCGCTGTAATCCTTTGCGCCCGGCGTCTCGGGCTTCTTCCACTCGATCTGCGTGAAGTTGTCGGGCTGCAAGCTCTTGGCGCGATCGAAGTCGATTGTGATGGAGGTGAAGTAGTGGGTGAAGGGTTTCGCCTTCGCGGCTGGCTTGCTTTCCGGCTCATCCTCGTCCATAGCGTCGGCGTCTTTCTCGTCGTCGTCCTCCTCCTCTTCGAGGCCCTCGTCGCCTGCCTCGTCCAGCATGCGGCCCTGGATCTTGACGCGGTAGGTGGCATTGGTGTCGCTCTCAAAGTCGAAGGCGTCGGCGTCGATGCCGGTGCTCTGCCACGGCTGGTTGTCGACCGTGTTGGAGATCCATATGCGCATGGTGCCGACGCGTGATGCGCGCGAGTGGTGCTTCGAGTCCATGACGTCCAGCTTCTTGCGCATCATGGTCGCATCCAGCGTGCGCTCCACCTCGCGCAGCTCCCGGTAGCGCGCCACGCCGTCGCCAATGCACGCCTCCTCGACACCCTCCGGGATGTTCTTGTCGGTGGGGTTCTTCGCGGTGCGGCGCATCTTCTCGCGGCGCTCGGCCTCTGCGCGCTGCTGGGCCTGCATGCTGGCGTTGCTGTACTGCTGCTGCTGGGCGTGCTGGGGCGGCGCAATGGGGCCTTGACGGAACGCAAAGGCGAGGTCAGACTTGCTTATCATTTTGCGGGCGATGTGGGAGTTGCGGTGACTTACCGGGACCTCTGCGTGCGGCCGGCATCGCCATTTGCTGGTTTTGCGGAGGGTAACCGGCCCGGGCGTAGTTGGCCTGCATCGTGGACGGTCAAGCGAGTCTGGGAGCGACGACGGCGATGGGTGGGCGACGTTTGCGATGAAGACGCGATGTTGGAGATGGAGGCTGGCTGGGCGCGGCCACGGCGCCTTCTGGGGAAACGCGTCTGAGGTGCCACATTATTGGAGCTTAGGCCTGATCCGCGTATCTCCTTTTCCTATGGCGGGGCTGAGATGCAGGGCTGCCACCCCGCGAAACTGCTTTCACTCGTGGGAAGTGGTGTTCGTTGTCGTCCTGTCTCTCCAGAGACTCCAGAGATGAGATGCAGTCGTCCTGCATGGTGAGGGCTGGTACTGCAAGACGCATTCGATGCCGCATGCCATCGGATCCTTTCACGCCTGGGTCGCGAGGTCTTGGCCAACGATGCATCAGGTAGCTACTTAGTATGGTAGGATCAATTGAGATCGTCTAGGTCCATCTATACGTCACCATTCTTCTCCATCATGTTGTTCTGACCCATACATCCTGTCTCTCATTCATCACACTCGATACTGGAGTACACAGATGCAGGAGAACCACATTAACATGGCCAAGGGACTCAAGAAGATAACTCGTGTCCGCATACCGAACGAACCTGCATCCTCTCAATGGGACATTACAATAGAAAATGGCAAGATAGCATCTATAGATGCTCATGACAGCAAGCTCGACACATCCTCCTCCGACATTCTTCACGGAGAGAACCGGCTCATAGCGCCATCGCTCTGCCACGCCCATATCCATCTCGACAAGTGCTTCCTCCTCCAGGACCCCAAGTTCAGCGACCTGCAGATCGAGAGTGGTGACTTCAAGGAGGCAATGGAGATGACGGGCGAGGCCAAATCGAGGTTCGAGGAGGAAGATCTGCTGAGGCGAGGCGAACAACTCATCGAAGAGAGCATGCGTTTCGGAGTGACCGCTATGCGAGCCTTCGTCGAGGTGGACGGTGGCGTCGGGCTGAAGTGTCTGCATGCAGGTCTGAAGCTGAAGGACAAATATAAAAACAAATGCGAGGTCCAACTCTGCGCCTTCGCACAGCTCCCAGCCTTCTCAGGTCAAGATAACGGCGCAGAAGTGAGGAGACTGATGAAACTTGCAGCGGCAGAGGAGAACGTGAAAGTGCTCGGGAGTACGCCCTACGTCGAAGACGATGAGCCAAAGTCAAAAGAAAATGTTCGTTGGATCACGCAGCTAGCACTGCAAAATCGCAAGCATCTGGACCTACACCTCGACTATTTTCTTGAAGAAGACAAGCCGCCACTAGTTTGGGATGCCTTGGATATCGTCAGAGATCTCGGTTGGCCAAATTCTGGAGGCAAACAAGTCACGATGGGCCACTGTACGCGATTGACCAGGTTTCGCAAGGAGGAATGGAGACGTTTGCGAGAAGAGATCGGTGAGCTGCCAGTATCGTTCGTTGGTCTACCTACCTCGGACCTTTTCATGATGCGGACGCCAGAGAAGCTGCGCGGTACCCTGCCGATACCTGAGCTCATTGAACAATACGGCCTCAATGCAGCCATATCCATCAACAACGTCGGCAACGCATTCACACCACAAGGCAACTGCGACCCACTGAGTCTGGCTCAACTAGGAGTGGGCCTGTACCAGACTGGAACAAAGAAGAGCGCTGAGCTGCTTTATGTAGGTACCCGATAGACGTTGAGGTTCCGGTCGTTGCCTTTGACTTTCATGCAGGAAACCGTCTCCTCTCGGGCGAAGGATGCCATTGGCTGTCCATCGACCCATTTGCGTCTAACGCCAGGAGAACCCGCAGACCTGGTATTGTTTGATAGTATGGAGAGCGGGTGGAAGTATAGAAAAAGCATAGCTGAAGTTGTGTACGACGCAGGATCGGCTCGACAAACAGTCTTCCGCGGCGTTCTAGTGGCGTCCAAGGTATGACGCACGTTCTGTGTATGCGACCAAAGCGGTTAGTACCGTCAGCCGTATGTGCGGTGAAGATGAAGCAGGTGCGAGCGAGTTGACACCATTTGGCCAGTGCGGCTTCCATCCACATCGCACCATACCATGCATTGCAAATTCGTCAGCGACTAAACTTCCCCGATCCAGCTAATACTAAACAGAACTTGGACCGCCCGACGTATACGAGCAGCTCTGCTGCAAGCGAGCGGGAGCATTGCTCACGTGCTTCACTGTGACCAAAAAGCACGCTTGCCGCCAAGCGAAGACCCACGACCACGATCGCACAGATCTACCAAAACACTCTCGCCCACCACAAAACAATTCATCCGAGGCGCGAGTAGCCATGGAAGAACAACCTTACAGCGAAATGAGTCCATTGCGGGCGTATCAAAACACGTACCCGGCCATCGACGATAGCGCAAATCTACGACATCGCGACACGCCGCACAACACTCCACCAAAGGACGTTGAGCGATCACTAGCCTTCGGTGATGAGGCCCACCGAGATCTAGGTGGTTCCCTGCCGCCCCTCGACGCCCTCGCCCTTGAGTTTGTAAAGGAAGTAGACGTAAGTACTTACCCAAACGTTCCTAATAGCTTCGGTGTCCTTTCGATGAAAAATGCGTCATCATTAGCGCAGTCGCTTTAGCGTTTCTTGCAATTTCTAACATCACACAGATCACGTTCGGCGAAGGTTCAGCAGAGGCATTCCAGATCCATAGCGTCCTCGTCAGCTTCGGTCGCGGCTACATCACCAAGAGGGAGGCTTTGGCAAGTGTCTCGGAGATTATCAGTAACCATCTCACTCTAAAGCATCAACTCATGGACATTCTCAGCCACCAGGATTCGCGATGGGGACCTGCAGACTTCGATATACCGCCATTGTCACCGCTGCAGCCAGCACCGCTGTTCTTACAGCCAGTCCATCAACCACAAATGCGATTGCCCTCCATGTCAAGTCTGTGGGGACCGAATGGGACGGTCTCGTCAGCTGCTAACCAGATGCAACTGATTAGCCAGGAAGAGGACAATTTCCATGCACCTCCTATGAGAGAGGAGTCTCAGAGGTCCACGGCGGAGTATGAGCAGTGGCAGGATTCGAGCTATATGGCGACTAGGCCCTGTACCGAATCGACGCCCATCAGAGTCGAGGAATTCCTTCAGCGTGCCTCTCCACGTGTAGGCCATGCGATCGTACACTCCTCACCGTCTGTCCCGACTCGTTGCGGGTTCTTGCAGCAGTCGCCCGAGGACGGAAAAGAGTCTGTTCAAGATCCCACCTTCGCGGATATGTGGCATGGAACGGATCATGGCAGCATCTGGGCAGGGCATAGACAGGATCAACAACAAGAGCTTCAGCAAGCTTTTGTCAACCGGCAATACTCGCCGACTGCACACGATGCGGCTCACAGCGTCGGGGGCTGTCTTCTTCCATCCCCAATATTTGCAAATGAGTATCACCCTCATCAAGAGCAAGACTTCGCTCAGCCAGAGATATCCCGGGCTTGTGGCTCAGAGGCGCATTCGCTGGAGACTCCATTCGCACTACATACCTCCCAAAACATCCTCGAAAACTCGGTCAGTTCGAGGAAGCGGAGTCGAAACATCTCTGTCGCAACGATCAAGACCAACGACCTGCCTCAAGATCAAGGACCCGCTGAATGCGACCCGCGCGACATGTCACCCAACGGTATGGGCACGATCAAGAAGCGGTCAAGTGGGGATCTTCCGTTCATTCACGGCCTATGTGGCAAGGCGTTCGTCGCTCGGTCGAAAGTCAAGAAGCACCACTGGGGTGGGAAAATCAACAACCTCAACACGACTACTGGATGTTGGGCCAAGCACAACAAGCCAAGCGCCGCATGGGACGATCATCCTAGCTGCAAGGAAGCATCACGGAACACGACCAAAAATAAGCAGAATAATGGGCTATCTGCGCCTTCTGAAAAGGAGGGTCCAGTGGCTCCATCTATGGTCTCGGGTCGGCTCACATCTCTTCCTAGCCTCTCCACTCTGGGCTACATGTCTCAACATATCGCAGACGCCCCGGACCCGTTGCAGGAGCCACCGCGATTTGCGCAAGATGCCCCGGCCTCGTTCCTTTCACACTACTTGCCACCCACAAGTCCATTCGAGACACTGTTGACCGCCGTGAACGTCGCTTCTAAAATCGAAGCACCGGTGGCCCAGGGACGAAATCACTCGGTCGTAAACCAACTGGATGCTCAAGCTCTTGCTGCAGAGCGTACCGGACAGCACCTTCCAGCTTGGGCTCCTCACCAATATGAGGAGCATAATCTGCATCAACAGCACTTTCAGCCCACGCAGATCACGTATGGACAGAGCTTCGGGACTTCACCTGTGCACACTCTCATGTGGATGGCTCCTTCGCCTCTGCACGCAGATCCTGGTAACTCGTACGTGTCGTCCATCGTATCGCCAATCGAGCCCACTTTTGGAGACCCAAGAGCCGTGGCGGTGGGTCAAGATATGGAGCACACAGGGGACCTTCACCAGCAGATCTATCAGCCACACGAGTGGGAATCGCCCACGACATCGCTGTCTCCGGGACCTAGCAAAAAGAGAAGCTGTGTTGCTTGAGAAGATATCTCTTGTAGTGGTAGTAGTGAGGAGCGTGTATAGTTCTGCGTATGTAGGCGAACAGTTAGGTGTTGCGCACAGGAAGGAACTTAGGGTTGTTGTTGTTCCAATAGCTTCTTGTCGCTTCGATGAATCCCGGAGAACAGGGTTGATGTCGAAGAGCAGGGTACATATATTTGCTTGCATACAAGCTCGGAAAAGTTCCCAGCTTCCATGCCTAAAGTACAGGTCATGGAAATTGAAAATTCAATACAAAAAGAATGCTTTGAAACATGTTTGGAGTGAGAATTCCTCGCTGCTCATTTGCGAGGCTTTTTTGCACAGCACGGAAATACTGCTTTAAATGGCAGCCCTTCCTGGCATTTTGAGTGGCGCATACAAGCTTCCCCGCGCATACACGGGCTGATAGACAGGGGTGAAAAAGTGCCCCAGCCGGGGCTCCACACCATAATTCAACCTCTCCATGCTTGTCAACTGTCCGTACCCGTTTATTCTTCCGCGAATCACGTTGCAGCCGCTACAGCAATCTTGGGTGTTTGCAGCTAAGCCATCGTGTAATCATCCGGTGGACATCCGGTGGGAGTGGAGGAACGAGCTACCGCCCATGGAGCACCGGGTCATGACGTGCGGAGCTTGAGCTACCCTGGTGAGAGCTGTCAAGCTGTAGCTTTTTTTTTTCAAGGTGTAAGAGTAGCACCCGAACCAAATTGTGCTACGGTGGTAGCTTGTCCACCAATGCGGAGCGCGTGCAATCGCTCAACGTTACCTCTGTCCAATTCGCCATAGCCGTTGTGTGCCTGAGCGATCGACATGGATATTTGCGGGGTGCGGGATGCTTTCACGGGATCTTTGCACCAGCCACCAGGTTGTCGCTCCATTAGGGTGAATACGACCGAGTAGTGAGAGAGTGCTCGAGCAGGTAAAGGTGCGCTAGCTAATACTCTCGGGTCCATTTAAACGGTCTTCGCCCTCTGCTGACAGCGCTTTTCTCCACTCCATCTCGTCAACTCCACTTCTCAACTTCAGATCAATTGACAAGTGCAAGATGTGGTCTCTGTCCGTCATCTCTCTGCTCGCTGCGAGCGCGGCCGCCCAGTACAGCACGCCTTCCAACAACTCGCTTGGACCCGACGCGAACGGCAAGTACACAGTCTCGTCCGACGGCATCCGTGCACAGTTCATCCCGTACGGTGCATCGATCACGAACCTCTTCATCAAGGGCAAAGATGGCGTTGAGCGCGACATCGTTCTTGGCTTCGACAAGGCATCAGACTACGAAGGCGAGATGCATCCTCATCTTGGTGGTGTTCCAGGCCGCTATGCCAACCGCATCAAGAACAGCACGTTCGAGATCGATGGCGAGACTTTCCACATCCTGCCGAACGAGAACAACAACAACAATACCCTACATGGTGGACCGAATGGCTGGGATTACCGCAACTTCACCATCGTGAGCCACACCACGGACTCGATCACGTTCTCGATCGTCGACCCAGATGGCGAGCAAGGTTTCCCGGGCGAGGTCATCAGCTACGTCACCTACACATTCACTCCGATGACCTGGAAGATCAAGATCGTGGCTATGGCGACCACGAAGAAAACTCCAATCATGCTGACTTCTCACGTACGTGTGTTCGATATATGGACTATGGCTTCCATGCTGACTTTCACAGACCTACTGGAACTTGGACGGCTTTGCCAACCCGGACACCCCTCTTGCTCTGAACCACACCTTCCACCTGCCATACTCTGGCCAGCGCGTTGGTGCAGACAACATTCTCATTCCTGACGGTACCATTCTTCCCAATGAGAAGTACTCAGTCAACGACTTCTGGACAGGCCCCAAGCAGATCGGCGCCAACCTCACTGCACCTGAGTCTCTCGGCAACTGCGGTTTCAACTGCTCCGGCTATGACAACTGCTACATCGTCAACCGTGCTCAGAATGGCCCGTACGATTGGCACAACACTGGACCTGTTGCAACCCTGGCCAGTGCGTGGTCCGGAATCAAGCTCGACATCTACTCGGACCAGGACGCGTTCCAGATGTACTCATGTCCTGGCCAGACTGGTAAGTATTGATATCGAGATTGAAAACGCGTCACTAATCACTCCGCAGGTGATCAACCCATCAAGTCTACTCAGGGTGTCCCAGGCCGCCGTGCTTTCGTTGAGAAGTACGGTTGCGTCGTGATGGAGGTTCAGGACTGGATCGACGCCATCAACCAGCCGGAGTGGCAGCGCGAGAGCCGGCAGATATTCGGTCCCAACAGCCCTACCTACACGCTGGAGGCCGACTATGTCTTCTCTACCACGGAGTAAATGCTGATGCGTTAGCACGGAGATAGACTATGCTATGGATCAACACATGGACGTTTCGGATAATGGTACATGGGTGAAGATTTAGCTAAGCATCTCAAATGGATGCGATAATGGTAATTGGGAAATTTCTTCCTCCACCTTGAATCTGGTTCCGTTTGTCGTTTCAGTGACTCTTTGACAATAACAACATTCCTGCACGTACGCAATTGTATTATCGCGGCTTTGAACACTGACTTCTCGTACACCTTCGAGCAAAAGGTTTCGCTCTTCTTTCTCACCCTCATACATTGTCAACTGCAACTCGCCGTTTCACCGCGTACGCGAGTCTTCACTCTCACCATGGCCGCTTTTCAAACGCCACGCGACAACAGCACAAGCCCACCAAATAACGCCGACTTTCAAACGCCTCTCTGGCTCCGCTCGTTGAACACTCCAACATCCACGTCCTCGATACAGTCTTCGCCCTCAGACCTCACGCCACCAATTGCTGCCTTTCCCAATCTCGCGCTCTCCAGCCCCATCAAGCCCATACCGACAGCAACGATGGACGACTTCGAGGATTCTCCAGAGTACGACAACACTGACTTCGCAGACAATACCGATGCGACTGCGCCTCTTCCAGACTTGCACTCCAAGCTCGAAGACGCAACGCCGCGCTACAGCAGAACTAACGCGTACAACAGTCTCACCCACGCCATCAGCTCCGCGAAAATGCTGCACCAGGTCCTTGGCATACAGCCACCAGAGCCGTACCAACGACCACCGGAGATGCCGAATACGTTGGGGCAGAGGTTTGCGGCTAGTTTGGTGGAGTATGGACTGGATCGAGAGATGCAAGGGTTGGGTTTGCAGAGGAATACTGGACCGATGAAAGAAGTGTCGGTTGGAGCGGCGTTGGGAAAGGCGGTGCTGGAAGACATTAGGGAAGAGAAGGAGAGTCCGGTGAAGGCTACGCATCAAGGCGCTGGGCTTGATGGAAGACCCGTCGGCCTGATGAACAAGGCGCCGGTATGGCATACGGAGCGTGAGACGACCACAGGTTGTCATGCGTCAGTGAGCAAGGAGGGCTTGCGGACTAATGGCAATCTCAACAACCAGAATGGGCATCAGCTGAACGTTCTTCCGCGCGAGCGGCCGGCGACAGCTCATAGTAGTAAGTACACTCACTGTCGTGTTGCATAATTCTGAACATGTTGGCATAGCTGAAAACCGCTCCACAGGCTCCGGATCCAGTGAAACGCTCGTGGAACACAGCATGAGCTCTACGCGGCACGATCCTGCCTCAGCAAAGCAACAGCATCCCACCATCCACACCACTGCTAGCGATCTTGGTCCGAACGAGCTCCCCCAACGCGTTAGTTCAGTACCTCCGGTCTTGTTCCCATCACCTCGCGTAGACCAAGCGGAGTGCTGGGACTTTGTACAGAAACCCAACCGCAGCATTGCACCTCCTGGTTTTGTACCAGGCGGCTTTGCTCCTGTGCCCGCCATCGAACCGCAGATCCCGTTCACGATGCCGTTCCGCACACAGCTGCAAAACATGCCATCAGTGCCTCACATTGCGGTTCAATCACCTTCGCCGAAGAAGCCAAGATCGAAGAAACGCTCCGCTAACTCACAGCACAAGATTGGACCTGTGCATGCTAAGAACCGCACTGCCGACGATGCAGCTGGACTGCCTGTCCTGGCTGCGAATCAGGAGGCAAAGTGGAAGTTCAAGTTCCCCGGCAACACATACGCCCTACTCACAATCATGCTCCCGTGGTCCATCAAAATGCAGAGCTTCTCGAAGCGACTTCCAAGCCCATATCACTTCTCCATGAACGCCGCATTCCCGCACCCCATCAGTCCACCAATCTGGCGCAAGCTCGTGTCCGTCGCATTCTACGACACGAGCGTGACTCCACACAAAGAAGTCCGATTCCTCGGCCCAGGCGACGTCGCGGAAATCTCCTACAATGAAGTCGACGTCTTCTCCTACCCGACTACAGATACGGTCATCGACGCAGACCAAGCTGCTCACGACAGCAAAGTCTCCGCCATCAAGCGCGCACTCGGTCTGATTCCTGGCCAAACTACCAAAGAGCTCAAGGACAGCCAGCGCGCTGCTAATGGCGAAGGAAGATGGGCGTACATCTTGATACAAGGCCACAAGACCAAGGAAGCGGGAGCTACTGCGCCACACGTTCTCATCGCATGGCATATATCCGCAGTCACTTCGACGTCGGAATGCCTGCACACCATCTACCCAGACAATCATGTCCCGCCCAAGCCGAAAGCTAAGCCGCCATCTCGGGCACCTCAGCGCTTCAGCAGTTTGCAGAACTTGGCGGCGCGGTACTCGGAGTTGCAAGGTCTGCATCGCGGTCTGCGGTCTGCGAGTAGTTCCGAGCTGCTGGATCTGGATCTCGCGATACCGGTGGACGATGGCGCGGTGACGTTCATGAGGAAGGTGTGGAAGATGGAGAAGGCGGGGCGGATTCCGTTGATCGAGGGGTATAGGGTTGATGTGCAGAAGTGGTGTGGGTGGTTGGATGCCGTCGGCATGGGAAAGGGGAAGGTGATCGTTTGGGAGGAGAAAGAGTAAGGTTGATTGTGCGAGAGATGGTGTGTGGGGATGCGCGATTGGACTCCGCTTTGCACGTGGTGAAGGGCGTATCCAGATTTTCGGAGCTCAACAGTTTGAGTTTGGATAAGTAAGACTTTCGGTGTCGTTGACTGATCGGTGAGGTGCATATAATTCGTAGGTCCTTCAGAAACATGGGCAGAACGCCACCTGCATGTCTGATTCGTCGACGGTCGATCATTGGAATCATAGGGATGCCTCAGCCTCGTAGTGCACTTCAAGAACAAATGGTCCGCTCAGTTTCCTTCTCACCTACACCCGCTCATCCCACATATTCAACAATCACACTGCTTTCCCACACATCATGTACCTCGACCGACGAAGCGCCAGCAATGGCTCACTCAGCCGTGGTGCTGTCGCAGGCATCGCTGTCGGAGCCGTCATCTTCACTGTCATTCTTTCAGTTGGCGCCCTCACGGTCTGGATGAGGACAAGAGTCAAATGGACGAAGCACACTCAGCCCACATATGTGCATCCTGGTATCACTGAGTATGGAATTCGAGCACGTCGAAATGTTCGCGTCGCAGCGAAGATTGAACGACCTAGGCGCCTAAATCGGGATGATGATGGACTAAAGGACATTAATGCGCGACCGGTGCATCCTACTCATGACCTCGAACACTATTCAGGTCGAGTGCCGCAAATACAAAGGCCTACCGCAGTCCATCTACATGCGCAACCAACGGAGGATATCAAGACAACAGTGTCAAGTCAAGCGCCCGCCGAAATACCTTGTTCAATTCCTGACATTTACCACCAACCACCTATGCTAACTGGACGACTACATGGTTCTCATTCTGTGCAGCACGAGAGACCCCGTATTGAGAATGAAGAGCTCCCTCCAAATGACGATTAGTAGAAATTCCAGGACCGCTTTAGAAGATTACTGAAGGTTGTAAAGGGTCTACCGTGAGCAGCCTCAGTCAGCAAGACATTCGATGGAGAACTCTTGACAGTGACATCGAATCTTCGCAACAAACTGGCTCCCCTCCAGTAAGCTGGCCTAAAATGAATCGACAACGCAACGATCACACATACGAGCCTTTCTCTATCGAAGAAACTCCTGCAGAATCGTATCAACAGCTGCCAACTCAACCGCTCGCCCAATATGGAACCCCGTATTGCACCTTGAGTAAGGTAGCCTATAATATTAAAGCTTCCGCTGACTATAGCTAGTACCAACCTCTTCCCTCACTGTTCGCGGTTCAAGACTCGAGCATAGCCAGACTGTGGATCCTTGGGCTGTCGAGTTTAGACCAAATCCCGTACACTTTGCTCACTTAAGTCACTCAGACACATCTATGGAAGAGAAAACTCAGAAACTAAGCCGCGATCGGGATGCCACAGGGGGTGCCGCACTGGAGCCGGGGCCAGCTATGGTGCCAAGCGGGAGGCGCGAGAGAAGCGATGGAAATCTGTTCTCGGCATTCACACGCTTTTTGAGCAATAACGACGAAATAAGCATTAGCGAAACACATTTTCCATCGCCGGATTCCCCAATGCGCTGGATGTCAAGGTATTCGACGGCATCTTCAATGCAAGATGTACCGATTCTGTCACCTAACGCCTACGCCATGAGCACCTCTCAATCACGTGGCGTTGCAGAAGAGACATCTCAGAGTTCCACGCCATATCCTGCGTCTATATCTCCGTTACAAGAACCGTCACAAACGACAGTCGACCAACTGTCGCCGCAGAATTCTGCCAACTTCACCTTGCCCTTGGTCTCATCCGACGATGCGGACACCACTCCAGCATCCTCAGCACCATCAGATAGCGTTTCGCCATTTGCTTGTCCCGAATGCGACCTGAGGTTCCGCACCTCCGGTCAATAGAGAGAACATATCAATCGCAAGCACGCCCGGCGGTTCGTTTGCTTGCTGTGCGAGAAAGACTTCAATCTCGGTGCTGATCTCAAGCGACACATGAACACCGTACATAAGCTCGAAGACACCGGAAAGAAGGGCACTGACTCCACTTTGTGCCTAAGATGCCCCAACATTGGATGTAAGAGTCCTGATAAGATTTGGGATCGAAAGGATAACCTTACGAGGCACGTCGGGAGGTGTCGGAAGGCTATACAGAGGACTGCCGGCATAAGAAACGCTCTGGAATGACGATGAGAGATGTAAGAAGTACCCGACTCCTGCTGCGAGACAATGTGCAAGAAGTAGTATCAAAGGCAGTATTGCGCCCAGCTGATCTCGAGTGGGTTTGGAGAACTATCCACAAAGACCAGATCTGTATAGAAACTCGATCCTGATTTACGGACGTCGGAAGAGGATTGTAAAATGCCGGCGAAGGCTTTCACCATAAGGACAATTCTGGAAACAGGTCAAGCGGTGTCGGGAAGCTCTGGGAATCGATATCGTGAGCCAAGTATCGCACCTCATCTCCACAAGTACCTTCGGGATACACATTGAACAGCTGCAGTCAGCTCAGTCAGCAGTGCGAAAGTAGCAACATCCCTTTCGTACCCGCATGCCTTTCGCAGTAATGCACCCCGTCAGCCAAACACTTATCACTACACCAGCACCCTCGGCACCGCCTACTCACATGCTCGTATTCCATCCACTCCAAACCAGGATCATCTCCGTACCCAGCGAACACCCCGCATCTCGTTTACACAACGCTGCTCAACCGTCCTCCCCACGAGCGAATCGATCGACCCGTCTAGCGCCAAACAGGCCAACGGTCCGTGCTGCGACAGGGGTTCACCACATGCTGCCCTTTCCTCATTCAGCCGGTAGCCGATCCAAGGATGTGAGAGCGACTTGCTGATGATAAGGACAACACTTTCCCTTCTGTTCTCACCAGCACGAAAACTTGAATACCGCGCGGTCGCAAATGCCCCATCACTTCTACGGTCATAGCAGTTACGACACCGCCGAATGAGCCGCTCCTGGATCAAAATGGACGATATCGCGAATGTGCGGAGCAACGACGGCATAGTGAAGCATGCTGCGAATATGGGCGAGGCTGTGGATGCAGGAGACTCGGCGGCGCAAGGAAGAGCTGGGGAAGCGGAGGTTCCGCGCAAGAGGCGGAGACCGTGGGGGAAGAAGCAGAAGAGCTATAGTCATGTGCATTATAAGGTGTACAAAAGGAGGTGGTTTGGGCTTGCGCAGTTGGTGTTGCTCAATGTAGTTGTGAGTTGGGATGTAAGTACAAATATTCTGTTCATTTACTTGAAATTCTGAGCTTTGACTCGAGAGTTCGTATCAAGAAAAGACGACATCTTGAAGCGCAAAAACACACACACCAGCACTTGCAATCAGTACCCTCAATCAAGCAGACTAACAATTCTCCTAAGTGGTTGACCTTTGCCCCTATAAGCACAACAGCTGCCACCTACTTCTCCGTCCCCGAATCATCCATAAACTGGCTGTCAACCGGTTTCATGTTCGCCTTCCTCCTAGGCTCACCCTTCACTATCTACGCTCTGCATCATGGTCCCAAAGCCAGCATCCTCGCTTCCTCCTGCCTCCTGCTACTTGGCAATTGGATCCGCTTCGCTGGGACTCGAGCCAATATCTTCGGTCTCGTAGTGTTCGGGCAGGTCCTCTGTGGCCTCGCCCAACCCTTCGTTCTCGCAGCTCCCACGAGGTACAGCGACATGTGGTTCACCGAGGGAGGGCGAGTGGGTGCAACGGCATTGGCGAGTCTGGCGAACCCGCTTGGAGGTGCGTTGGCGCAGCTGATCAGTCCATTGCTTGGGTCAGTGCGATCGACTGTGCTTATCGTGAGCATCATCGCAACTGTAGCGTGTATACCCTCTCTCTTCATTCCTGCGGCGCCGCCGACCCCCCCTACCGCATCGTCCGGACTCTCCAAGACGGCTGTGCTTGCAAGCCTGAAGCACATGCTACGCTCGCGACCATTCTACATTGTAATAATTACATTCGGTGCATACACGGGCACCTTCAACGCGTTTTCAAGTCTGTTGAATCAGATCTTCTATCCGTATGGGTACACGGAGGACGAGGCGGGAATATGTGGCGCGGTGCTGATTGTGGTCGGTCTAGTGGCTGCTGCCATACTTTCGCCGATTCTGGATCGAACGCATGCGTATCTGCTAGGTATTAAGATACTGGTTCCGTTGACGGCGCTGCCGTATCTAGCGATGATCTGGGCGCCGCAGACACGGACAATAGCTGCGCCGTACATCTTGAGCGCCGTGCTGGGAGCTGCTAGCTTTACCTTACTCCCGGTCAGCCTCGAGTACTTAGTCGAAATCACCTACCCAGCGAGTCCGGAAGTCAGCTCGACGATATGCTGGGCTGGAGGCCAGCTATTTGGAGGCATCTTTATCGTTGTCATGAATGCGCTGAAAGACGACCGGGATGTAAATCTGGATAAAGTACAGGCAGACGGGCGAGGAGCTGGTGGTAACAGCAGACCACCTGGGAACATGTACAATGCATTGGTCTTCCAGGCGGTCGTTGCGATGGCTGTGCTACCACTGCCATTGATGTTGGGTATTAAGCGGCTGGGTCTAGCGAGTGGACAAGCGAGGCTGAAACTTGATGAGACGGGCGAGGCTATCGATGCGGTGGGTGAGGGCTCTGCTGGGCATGAGCAATGACTATTAGAAGGATTCGAGAGCCAGTCTGAGTCGGATGAAAATGAGGAGTACAATGAGTAACACTACCATGCTATGAAATTAATGACAGTGCTATCAGCGCAGTACGGTGTCAAATTAAAGATATTATGATCATGGGTATGCTGTCGATGCCTCACGGAGGGCTCACGTGATAGATAGACGATTATGATGCAGGTCATACGCGGTCGACATACTCCTTGCTATACCTAGTATTAGTTTGCAACCAGTAAAAGCGTTTCGATGCTATACGGGCTATATTGTGAGAACATCGATTCAAGCAGCCAACTCCTATCGGTAGGGTCAAGAAGGTCATGATGTTGCTTGGCATGTGCAAATAGTACAGATAATCTAAACATGAATCTGGTATTTACAGTCATCCAGTGTACGTCGAGCCGTGTCCTTGCATCCCAAAAGCATGTCTCCGCATCATGTCGTGATGAGATCAATGACGCATACAACGTATTCGATTGTGGTGGGATCGAGGTGTCTACTTGAGCTGGGCAAAGAGCTTTGGTGCGGCGCATTGGGCTGCGCAGTGAGCCAAATGGAAAACTGATGCAGGTCAGCAGTTGTATTAGCGTAGATACGTGTGATGACATACACTCCTCGACGCAGTCTTCTGAGGCCTTGCCGTCGTTGTCGATCTGGCCTGTTACGCGCTCGACGCACTCATCGTAGTGGTGCTTTGCTGGGTGGCATTCCTTGGACTCGGCGCATTCTGTGGTGTCTTCGTCAGCACAGCTACAGCTTGCGTATGCCGTATGTACGATGTTCGGGTGGCCATTCTTGGTTGCCAATGCCCATCAAGCTGCATCGGAGCTCTGGGTAGAATCGGTATAACCGTGGGCCCCAAACATGCTCCAGCTCGGTCGCACTCACCCTTCTCGAGCGTCTCCTTTGGATCCGGCACCTCCTCCTCCTCTTCTTCCTCCTCGGGCTCCTCGTCACCGCCCTCGTCGCTAGGCTTTGAGCTCGGCTTGTGCCCTTGCTCCTGGCTCTCGCCACCCTTCTTGGCGTCCTGCTTGTTGACCTCGGCCTCCTCGTTTGATTCCTCGTCGGTGCCGGAGGCTGGCGACTTGGTGGAGGTTCCGCCCTGGACCTCGGCGTCGGGCGAAGGGTGGGCGAAGGTCTCCCAGGCGTCGGTGAAGAAGTCGGTGAAGCCCATGGTTGCTGTGGGAGGGCAATTGGGTGTTGGAGGGTAGCGGGTGTGCTGGCGGAAGGTGATGGAGCAGTCGTAGGCACAGAATTCGCGATTCCGGCTTCTACGCCAAGACCGATTATTAGCGCATTTGAGACGCACATCATTGGACACTTCCTTCTCACCATCTCACCTGCTACACTGTGGTCTGCAATGTATAGTAATAATGATTGTTGCTAACCACGATACTTCTTGAATGCTTCCTGTACGCTGCTGCCCGCCTCAACATCCGCGATGACCTTCTCATCAGCATCTACCAGCTTCGGCAGAATGGCCAGCAGCTCGTCCACCTTGCCTCGCGGCACAGCAACAACACCATTCTCAAATGGATCAATCATGACAATGTCTCCGGCCTCGACAATAGTCTCACCGACTCTCACAGGCACATTTCGGGCGTGGAATTTGGTCTCTGCGCCTGCTCCAACGATTGACGTGCCTTTGGACCATATTGGAAGCTGCGTCTCGTTCAATGCCACAATATCGCGAACTCTTCCGTCAACTACAAGGCCTTGCGCACCGAGATGCTTCACTCGCGCCGCCATGATGCCGCCCACAACGGCGCAGGCTTGGCCGGGTGGTTGACTGACGACTGTGATGTTGTCTTTCTCAGTCCAGTCTGACCATGGACGTGTATCTGGGAGATTCGACTCTGGTGTGTCTTGGTGTGCTTCAGCTGGGTTCGGAAAGGATTTGCTCGCTTTTGGTATCATCATGAGGGTTGATGCTGGCGCGAGCACTTTCTTCATCTGTGACTTGGGGGTGCTTGCAGTGTAGATCAAAGGTCCTAGCACTGGTGAGAATCACATTTCTATGAGCATTCATGGTCTTACGTATGTCTGCCAGAAAGCCTGCTCCAGGGACGTGAAGCTTAAGTAGACCATCTGCAAGCTGGAACACTCAGCGAAGAGCTCAGGCGACTAATGCAGCAACTCACATCGCACGCAGCGTACTTGTAAAGCTCCTTCCATCTCGGGGACGCCATCGTCAGCTTATTGGGAGGGTGTCGAATAGCAAGAGTTCAAGTGGGTAGTTTAGCTACTGTATGTACATATCGGACCCTAGAACAGCAGAGCCCCACCTGAACCGAGGCAGTGAACTTCTAGTGGGACAAACATTGATTTTATGCCTACACCACTGCAAGAAAAGTACAACCCTGGGATGATAGCATCTGTGTGATTCTGAAAAAGGGTTTGAAAAGATTTCTGTACAGGAGCATCACTCCTGGGCTCACTAGTGGCGACCGAGAAAGGATTCTGGTATCTGGAATAACAAAGCTAGTCCGTAGCCCCTTGTAACGCCACAGCACGCCTGTAAAGCTCGTGAAAATCAGGTATGAAATGTTGGTCACACGCGTCTGTCAATGGCCTTGAATCCAACCCAGCATCTGTCCAAACGCTTGGGTTTGAGACTGCTTGATCTTTGCATCTTCGTAGTCGCCAAAGACTGCGAACCCATGTGGAACGCCTGAGAAAACCTGAATCTCGTGCTCCACCTTGTTTGCTTCCATTGCTCTTCGACCTGGTGTCAGCACTTCCTCTTCTGAGCAGAGGGGATCGTCCTTGACTGCTGCAATGTACACCGGCGCCTTCACAGCGTCGAGGTCTTCCTTCGTGAGCATAGTAGCATGCGCGACTGCACCAGCCTTGAGTACTGGCGCCTTCTTGACAGTACCCTGCTCTTCGTCCTTTGGCTGTTCCTGGCCCCACGCCACGGTATCTGGGTGCTCTCCTGCCAGTATGAGGATGTATTTCGCACCAAAGCAATAGCCCACGCCGTATACGCCGTCACCATTCGCGATTGCGTCCGCAAACTCCTCCTTCGCGCCCTCGATGACCTTGTGTAGCAGCGGAAGTACCTTCTCAGGCGTGTGTCGCGCAAGCCACATGTCGATCATGAAGCTCTTGATGCCCTCGGCAGTCTTGAGCTTTATGCTCTCCAGCCACGATGTGTCTGCCTGCACTTCTGCCATATCAACGCTGTTGGGCGCCGGGTCGTTATCGAATTGGTCGGGCATGACAACAAGGTAGCCTTCGGACGCATACTTGTCTGCTTGAAGCTGGTTATTGGTTGACTTGTAGCCTGTGCCACCCGTCAGGAGGAGGAGGAGCTTGGATGGCGAGTGCGGGTAGTCGGATGGCTTCGTGATGTAGCAATCTATGCCACCGAGTTTAGAAATCTTGCCTGAGGCCTTCTCACCAGAGGCGGAGGGACGGTCGGTAGTGCAGTGGTCCTATGGCTGAAGTGTCAGTCTATGCAGCTTCAACGTGCCTACATAGCTAAGTGCAGTTGGCTTACTCCCATGCTTGGTCCCGACTGTGCTGGGGTGTCTCCAGGAAAGGGGCTCTGCTCTGCCGCCTCTGTGCCTACAGGCTTCTCCTGAGCATCGCTCTCGGGTGCCCGTGTCGCGTTGTCGCTGTCCGCCATGTTGTTTTATATGCGGTGGGTGAATGGTGCCTGACAGCTGCCAGCAGATCGAGGGTCCAAGCCAATTGCGTATGCCGCCCTTAGTTCGCCTGACTCGGGCAAGTGCGGGGCAAGCGCGCCTTCTGTTTCTAAATCTAGTCACATGATGAACGCGTCGTTACGCGTCTCGCGATGCTGATTTCCTCTCGACTCCATTACGCCGCCATCTCGCATACATCAACACCACCCACGGCCGCAACATCCACCCAAAATGGCAGAGCAAGCGATCACACAAGGCGCCATCAGGTCCGAGTTATATTCATGTGCCAGCAAACACTCACTAACACCCAGCAGGAGCATATTTGAGCCAAACGGCTGCTTCATCGAGAGCCCTGTGCTGCAATGCGTGCAGATCAAGACTATGGAGCCCAAGGCTGGCGATGCAAACCCGGTGCAGCGTTTCCGTGTCGTTCTGAGCGACATCCGAAACTTCATCCAGACGATGATTGCGACTAGTACGTTCAAATCCCATACAGTCCCTAAAGGAATCAAGCTGACAGTGGGCAGCTGCTAATGACATTGTCACGTCCGGCCAACTCAAAAAGGGCTCGATAGTCCGCCTGCTCAAGTACAATCCACAGCAGGTCAAGGACAAGAAGTATGCGCCCCGCCTCATCCAAGCTGGCTTTGCTGATCCCCAACAGCATCCTCATTATCATGGAACTCGAGGTTCTTGAAATCTACGGCGAGCTGGACAAGATCGGCCTGCCTGAAGCGCTTGATACGAAATCTGATGCTCAACCCGCGGCCATCTCAGGCAACAACTTCTACGGATCCAAGCCTGCACCAGCGCCACAGCCACAGCGCAACCTCCCCGTTCATCAGAGCAACCCCGCGACATCCTCACACCCCCACCTATACCCCATCGAGTCGCTGTCGCCTTACGCACACAAGTGGACTATCCGCGCACGATGCACCAGCAAAGGCGATATGAAGGAGTGGCACAACGCCAAGGGTACGGGCAAGCTGTTTAGTGTAAACTTGCTCGACGACACTGGCGAAATCCGAGCTACCGCCTTCAACGATGCTGCGGAGAAGCTCTACCCGGTCTTCGAGGTCGGCACAGTCTACTACGTCTCCGCGCCGTGTAGAGTCACGCTTGCGAAGAAGCAGTTCTCAAACCTAGCGAACGACTACGAGCTGCAGTTCGAGCGCGACACGGAAGTCGAGAAGGCGGAGGACCAGGACAACAAGCCGCAAATTCGTTTCAACTTCACCAAGATTGGCGATCTCGACTCGGTTGAGAAGGATACCACAATCGACACCGTCGGCGTTCTGAAAGAGGTTGCGGAGGTGAACACAATCACGTCGAAGAACACAAACAAGGACTTCAGCAAGCGCGAGCTGACCCTGGCGGATGACAGTCAAACATCAGTACGGCTCACCATCTGGGGTAAGACGGCAGAAACGTTCGATGCCCCTCTGGAGTCGATCATCGCCTTCAAGGGCGTCAAAGTTAGTGACTTTGGCGGGCGAAGTCTCAGTCTGCTGAGCTCAGGGTCGATGATGGTAGATCCAGATATCGATGAGGCACACAAGCTCCGAGGATGGTTCAGCGCTGTCGGTCAAAACGCCACATTCTCAACTCACCAGAATCTTGTATCCGGGGGCGGGGGCGGCGGCAAGAACGAAAACAAGCTCATTTCCCAAGCTCTGGAAGAAGAAAGCTACCTCCAAGACACGCCAACATGGATGAGTCTGCGAGCATCTGTTGTGTATGTCAAGAACACCACATTCGCGTACCCTGCTTGTTCGACGCCAAACTGCAACAAGAAGGTTATCGAGGAGAACCCTGGTTCTTGGTGGTGCGAGAAATGCCAGACCAACTTCCCAGAACCTCTTTATCGCTACGTACTCACCATCAACGTGGCGGATCACACCGGCACGCTCTACCTCAGCTGTTTCGATGAAGCTGGCCAGCAAATCGTAGGCGTCTCTGCCAATGAAGCGATGAAAGTCAAGATGGACGACGAGGAGAATAACACGCAGAACTTCATGACGCTTATGCAGGAAGCGACCTGCAAGACTTTCAACTTCCGGGTGCGAGCGAAGATGGAAACCTACCAAGACCAGCCGAGGTATGTATCGACATGATTTGTGATGAAGCTTTTGTTAACGATAGTGCAGGCCTCGGTACCAAGTGCAAAACATCTACCCACTCAATTTCGCGCAAGAGGCGAACAAGCTTGCGGCACTCATCAAGCAGTATGATATGGGCGAGGACAGCCTGTTCGTCAACTGAGTGGTGTTGTATATAAGCTCTGCGAGATTGCACCCTGTACTTCTATCTCGAACGACGCGTGGTTGTGGTGCAGTTTGGTAGATCACGATTTGTGCATTCGTGGTTCCGGGCAAAATGCTGTGGCGATGGTCATAGATAGCTTCCAGCATACTCAATGTTACGCTACTTATCCGAGACGTCTTCCTTCACCCTGCTTTCTGACATCTTCTGACGGTTTGCTGACATATCCGGCTTACCCCTCTACAAGCACTTAGTACCTGCAGTAAAGCTAAACCCCACCTGACATCATTAGCAATCATTCCTTCCGTGCCGGCCCTAAACGCGTCAGAAAAGTAAGTATTTTGCTGTCGCGTCCCTCTTCTACATCTACCTACTCCCGTCATTGACGAAGCACAATTTTCAGGACCAATCTTCATTTCTCTTTCAAACTACGATATCTCCAGTTGCACGTTCCGCCACACACACAGCATGGCAGACAAAATGAGGGCCGTAGGTAAGTGAACATTTGCGTTTTACCCAGCAGCATAGCATTTACACCTTCAAGACATCAAAAATGGCAAAGGTTCAATCGATGCGCTCCATATCGCCGACGTATCGAAGCCTACACTGGCCAAGTCGCAAGCCCTCGTCAAAATCAAAGCATTCGGTCTGAACCGTATGGACTTGCTGCAGCGCGAAGGCATGTATCCTGTACCTCCTGGGGCTAGCAAGATCCTCGGCGTCGAGTTCTCTGGCACCATATCCGAGCTGAAAGACGGAGACGGAGGGAAGGAAGGCTTCAAAGAGGGTGACGAGGTGTTTGGATTGGCATATGGCGGTGCGTATGCGGAGTACATTGCTGTGTCGACGCATATGCTGGTTCGGAAGCCGAAGGAGTTGACGTGGGAGCAGTGTGCTGGTATTCCTGAGGTATTTCCATGGCACTTGTCCGGTGATTGTGTTGGACTAACGATATGGTATAGACCTGGATCACTGCCACGCAAGCAATGTACCTCGTAGGCAAATTCGCACCTGGAAAGTCCATCCTCTGGCACGCCGCCGCATCATCCGTCTCCATATCAGGCATTCAGCTGTCTCGTGCCGACTCCGCATCTGGTGTCTACGCGACCGCACGCCAGGACGCAAAGTGCGACTTTGCAGTCAAAGAGCTCGGTGCCGACGCCGCCTTCAACACCACGTCGCAGGACTGGGTCGAGGAAGTCATGAAAGCAACCGACGGCAAGGGCGTAGACATCATCGTCGACTTCATCGGCGCATCATACTTCCAGCAGAACCTCGACGCCATCGCAAAGGACGGAATCATCGTGAACCTGGGATTTATGGGCGGCACGAAGGTACCTGAGGGTACGGATATCAGCGCCTTCATTCGCAAGAGGTGTACGTTTGTTGGCAGCAGTCTGCGGAGTCGCGACGAAGAGTATCAGGGTAAGCTGAGGGATCAGCTGGTGGAGCATGCGTTGCCGCGATTCAAGGACGGCAGATTCAAGCTGTTTGTGGAGAAGGTGTTGCCGTGGGAGCAGGTGCAGGATGCGCACCGCTTGCTGGAGGAGAATAAGACGAAGGGTAAGGTTATTTGTACGATATCGTAGACTGGTCCTCTCACCCATCGAGCAAAACACATTTCACCAAACATTGATGTTCTTCATGTCTGTGCAAAAAGTACTGTTCGTCCGTGATCGTGTTCGTACTTTAGACCCCCCAAATGAAATTTGCCGCGCGTACCCCTCACCCACCCACGCAAAAAATATCCCATGCACCCACGACCTCGCTCCAAAAGCCTACGAAAACCAAAAAAGAAAAGTCTCGACGTTGGCCAGATTCGAACTGACGCTCCCAAAGGAATATGATTTCTAGTCATACGCGATAACCACTCCGCCACAACGCCCTTTTGAGTTTCTTGATCTTGTTTGACCAATGAATGAAGAAACTGATGGAATAGCTGTTCTATATACGTGCAGTTCATCACTCTGGAAGAAATCAGATGGGCTTTGAGGTAATTGGATAAGCCAATAATAGTTGGTGGTGTGCGATGTGTCAGTAACTCGTTTGGGTAATAGGTGCGGGGAATATTGGGCTGGACCTAAGCAAGATTTTGCACGCCTGTGTGCTTCGAACAAGTTCGTACTTCGTACTTTACGTAGGAAGCATTATTTGTCTCTCTTTGTTGAAAGTTTTCCTACGAAGACAATGTCGAACATCTGTGTACCTCCACTGACTATTCTTTAGATCTTAACACACTCTCGTGCTCGACTCCCATCCCATGCTGTTGGCGAGGACTGTCTTCTTCGTCTTATATCTTAACGACAGCTAGGACTTTCGGAGTACGGCAGAGATAGGACATAATCTTGAAAGGTTTCGGGCTCGCAACCTATTCCTCAGCAGATATAACGAGGCTGTTGCAAATCGAGACAAGCTACGTAGCTTTATAAATGAGGCAAGTGCGGTGTTGCACCGTCTCGTTGAAGCGAATTGATCCGTCAGTATTCTATTCAATCAGCTGATATATTTAGCTATGTAGTCACAGTTTGAGTGAGGTAGCCAGACAAGATGCCTTAGACATAATGCGCTGGTAAATCGGCTGGCAGCATTTACACCGAGATGCAGGATCTTAAAACGAGATATTGTAGCTCTGACTTGATTTGAGAACATACTTTCGCAATATGAATCCCAGTAGTCTTGCTCAAGATGTCAAGCCCTAAGGTTTCTGCCATTGTGAACGCAAATCACACTCGGGCGAATCTCCTTCCTTCAAGTATACACTACACTCGAATGCACCTACTGTCAGATGCTTTGCGACGCCTTTTTCAACTCAAATGAACCCTTCATTCGAAGTTGACATTGTTACCCACTCGAATTTTTCACTTTCCAACACCCTGTCTAATGGTGAACGCTTTACATTCACGCGACTGGCTCGCTAAGCTTTTATCTCGATGACTGCACCCTGGTTTCAGCCTGCAGCTTCTCAACGCTAACACTGGCTAGACTACAATACTTATTACATCAAGCACCTCGAGCAGTTCCTGGTCAATTTGCACACCAAGTTCGCCACTCACGGTCTTTCCGCAGCATCTTGGCAACAACGAACCTTCCGAAGTTGGTATTCGCTTTCCTATACTCGCAACATCGGTCATGACAAAAGCCAGACTTGGTTTGTACGCTTATTTCCATCATACTCGACGCTGTCTCCAACGAATACGTTCTAATTACATATCGTACAGTCTTGTGTTGCTATTATCGCGCCATTTCAGTTTGTCGTCTTTGTGTTGGGCTCAACTCACTCAGACGACTTTTTGGAGACTGACAGACGAGCATGCTGTCTATATCTCGGTCATTAATTACAAGCGGTCTTTCAAAGTCAGCTAGATCTCATCCTTGTGCAACATCGGCCTGCACAGGACCAATCTCTTTCGTGGATCTGGAAGTGGTAGAACTACGCAGTGGCACTTCCCCGTAGCTTGCCGCGGTTGTTGTTCGGGACCAAATGCAGGGTAGCCATCATGGCTCCTACCCTGAGTGCAGGTACGTCAAGCGATGTGTACGATTTAACGAGGACCAACTAATTAGCCGATCCTCAGTTTCCACATCCACATCATCAACTATCCCTGACGATGCCATAGAATGTCCTACTTGATCCAAGGAGGCGCTTTTTGGTCTGCTAAGCGTTCTGGTCGTCGTGCTTGTACCGTGTATTGGCACAATTATCAAGTGCTTTCTGGCAAGACGCCGTGTCATCTCTTCACTTACCAAACTCTCAGAAGGTTCGTATCACGCCTTCAACTCCAAACTTACAACTGACACCTCGTGTAGACAACACATCTCTTGACAAGAAGAATTCTAGGGGACGGAGGACAAAGACATTGCACTTTCATAGGAGCCGGAAGAACACAGTGGTTGTAGTGTGTTGAAGAAAGGAGAGTGACAGGTGCACCTTTCGCAACTGGCTCATCCTTTGGATTGATGTGAGCCAATAACAATGCTATACAATAGTTGTCCTTTGACACCATTAACACAGCGGGCAAGCATGCTTTAGATGTACCCGAGTGTCCCGTCTCAGCCAGTGTCGATGCGCATGGCGCGCAACCTGTCTTTCAACACATACCTATGGTAGGAACAACTACGTTGCCGTTGTAGTTGATCCTTGTAGAAGAGAATCAATTCATTTCGGGACATTGATCATCTTCTTTCGGTACTGATTGTATGGATCCGTACGCTAAGTTACTTAGTTTTGCGTGCATGCTAGGCCTTAAATATCCGAGGCGCTAGCCGACTAGATGTCGAGTGACAGACGATGTCAAAAAGCCGGTAGCTGCTGTGAGCACGTCAAACACACGCCGGCAATAGCATGGACATAAGTACTGACTCCTCTGTAAGATTGATTAAAAACGCCGTTGATAAGTCGAGGTGCAAGATATGTCAATAGCTCGCAACATACCGGAGGTGAGCGATGATGGACCTGACAGCTGTAAGCGAAGACTACGTAAGTAAGCCTCTTGGAGAAGTGGTACAATACGCGGTGGAAAGCCGATAGAGTAGGCTCGATGAAGTGCTTTGAAGTTGCGACCTGCGGATTGCTGCCTACCGGTAGATTTGCGTGCTCGGAGGGGCGGAAAGGAATCATCCGTGGAGCATCCGGCACCTTCCTTGCATCAACGACTACACACGACCAGATAGGATTTGACCAATACTTCTCTAAACGATCGCAAGCTCCATTGATCGACTTCAAATGCGTCGCCTGGTGGGCCGTCAGCTTGCAGATACCGTACCGCAGGCTGCTAGGGCTGCTAATAGCAAGGTAGGTTGGCTTGGACAGCGGGCTGCTGCTGGGCGGGTATACCAGGCGCTGATATGGCCGAGTGGTGCTGAGCTTTCACGTGTGCAGACACAGCCGCTTGACGGCCTACACTCTCCGGTCTGATTCGTCGCAACCGTGGACCCCCAATCACAGGCGCTCTGCGCTACTGCTTCTCAACACTCCTCCCCATCTCCCCATCCATCTCTCCAACACTTTTCTAGGCCTCTGCCAGCCTTCACACACATTTAATAGCGGCCAGGAACATGACTTTACGTAGAGCAACGACCTCAATTTTCCACACACATACAACGACATCTGCATACACACACAGACATTCTCTCTTCTAGTGATATGTTCCACGCTTCATCTGCATGAACCCTGCCTTTCAGTCTTCTTTTGTGGTTACCATATTTCGTGTTTATACCCCCCCGTCTGCCCTCTTGATTGGTCGGTCAATCAAGACCAGTCCGTCGCATACATACAGCCTCGCGACCGAGAAGGGCGTCATCGAAAGTTGGATACTCAAACATGAGCGGTATGTTCCCAGACGCGAGCTTTGATAAACTCTACTAACCATTTGGCAGAGTCAAGCCCCACGTCCACTGAGAACAGGGGCCCACCATGGTCCAAAGAGGCCTTGTTCGGGTTGCTTGGTGTCATCGTCGTCATCTTCGTGCCTTGCATTGGACTGTTGATTAGACTGTGTGTCGTTCGCTGGAATAGGGCTAGTTCATGGAGGGATACAGGTATGGTCTTGCTGACAGCTAGCTCACTGGACATGAGACTGACTTGAATTAGAAGTCGAGGTAAGCCACGAATCATGCTGTCGTGACAGTCGGCGCAACATCCGGCGGAAGTGGAGACGTACGACGAGCAGAAATAGGACGGTGGTGCTGTTGCTTTGATGAATTCAAATCGTGTTTTGACTTGCTGGCAAGGAAATGTACGATCAATCATCCGGAGAAAAATTCAATCCTTCAAAGCAGACCAATGGGTATCACACAAAACACATCTTACTCCCCAACCGGTCGTGCACCACTCAAATGAACAATCTGCCCACCCCCGACATTCCCAGCGTCCTTCTTCCACCCTAGCACATCCTCCGTATTCCTACTCTTCGCATTCACCCACGGATTAGGAAACGCATTGTCCACCCCTCCTTTCCTCGTCACATTCGCCAGCGCCACCTTCATCGACGTCCGCGTGACATATCCAATCATAAGACCCTGCGTGATGAGACTAGAGCATATACACTCAATTTCTAGCATGTCAATCTCATGGTCGCGCGCCTCCAGGCCGTCCGCGCCGTCAAAGTCCGGGTCGATGTACGTTGATTTTGGCAACGGGTTCAGGTCCTGGAATGCGTTGGCGAAAGGCCGCCGGCCGGGGCCCATGTCTAGTGCGGACAGTGCGGTGTTCTTGTTCTTTGCGCGGCCTTCGAGAAAGCGGAATGCGAGTAGTAGAGCGTTGAGGTCGAGTGAGGATGCTTTCTTCTCTTTTGGTGCGTCGCCGAATTGCATGGCGGGCATTTGGTCGCCGTTTTCTTGTTGCCAAGTTAAACAGAAGACTTTGCGAGCTAGGGAGCGCCAGACGAGGACCTCGCAGTAGTTGCCGATTTGGTAGAAGATTCGGTGGCGTAATAGGAAGCTTGAGCTTGGGTGCGAGAAGTCAAGCCGTGTGATTCGACGAAATGCCTCAAGATCGCCTTTGCGGATGGCTTGTGTGATGGGGACAAAGGCTTCGCGAAAGCCTTTGGCTTCTCTGAGTTGATATATGCTGTCGCTGGGGAACCGACCGATGATGAGATTGGAAGCGACTAGGTACGTCAGAATCAAGCGGCGCTGCTTGTAGTAGTCCTCATGGGTCGAGCACTGATCCCAAGCCTGCTGCAAGACGACTTGAGCTGCGTAGAATTGCGTTTGCGCAAACTGGTACCGGCCGAGGTAGTACAGGAACGTGACGCGTTCGGCGATAGGATATATGTGCAGAGGCGGCGAGGAGTTCATGATGTTCCGGAAGATGGTCTCGCAGCTTTCGGGCTTGTCGGCTTGCATGAGGATGCGCAGACACGTGTTGGCCATCTTGTAGATGCCGACTTTCTTGCCGTCTGGCTTGCCGTTCTTGATGCCTCCAGGTACCGTGTTGCGATCGTTCAGGCACGTGATGAAAGCTTGTCGGACGACGTTTGCTGCTTTCTCTGGAAGCGACTCTCGCTGACCCTCTTCGCCCATGGACTCCTCGATCAAGTGTTGAATAAGGTCGGGTCGCTTGTCCAAGCCCATTGCTACTTTCGCAAAGATTTTAGAGTAGGACATGATCGTTGGAAGCATGATCACGCCTTTGGTAGGATGTTGCAATGCACTGTTTGCTTGCCTAGATCATATTAGGTTGTGTTCACTCCAAGGCAGTGTGTCTGACTCACTCCAATAGATCTTTCAACCGCTGATAGATTTCGAGGTAATTGTCTTTTTCTACATCCACGTCGCGCAGGAAGACCATCCAATTGAGAAGGAATGTGACCATCGAGCTCCATGATTGTACTGGCCTGCCTTCACTATCTTCGGACTCCTCAGTCTCGGTGACGACCTGTCTTATGGTGTCTTCTATCCTTTGATCGGAAGTCTCATCCTCCGCTGAATAACTGTGGCGTAGAAAGGCAATGAAGGTATCGACTTCTGGATCTTCGAATGGTGGCTCAACGACGACATAGTCAGCCAGCTGATAGGCGTCGCCATACTGTATCACCGAGTTCAGTGTAGCGCACACGCTCGCCACTAAATCATTCTGTGGTACGGTATTCATGACCGCGAGGTAGTTGTTGCGTGCTTGGAGCTCTTTGAGCGGTTGGAGCCAGGGCTTAGAGTTTAGCGCGTCTCGCTTAAGGTGCGTGGCAGGCGATTGATCCTTGCGCAGATCCCATTGTTCTTTCACTCCAGTTTGTCCTGGGTGGAAGTTCCACTCACATACTGATCTCACAGCGACCTCGCATTTCACCTGGCTACACGTAATGTCCCAAACGTCACATGTTGGCGTTCAGCGACACCCCAATGCTTCCTTGACCAGCCTGATCATGTACTAACATTGTTGAAGTGCATGACATCACAAACGCATAATAATTAACGCGAGTAAGAGCTTTCAGATGTTGCACGTTGTCGCTTGCCATATTTCTCGAAGCATGTGAATATCACATCATACGCTTGAACGACTTTTCCCTCCGCTCAAGCATCTCACCTCACCTTCTTCACGACTCGAATTCAAGGATTTATCTCAATCATGGGCCGCGCATTGAGTTTTGTTGAATATGCCATCACACATCCGATCCTCTTCCTTTACCAAATCCTCCAGTACATACTAGATTTTGTGCTGTCGCCGACACCTCCACCGCCACACGTCGAGCTCGTACGACCCAAGATCGCAGTCATTGGCGCGGGCCTGACAGGTGTATCTGCTGCATCCCACATCGTAGGCCATGGCTTCGACTGCCGTATCTTCGAAGCTGGACCAAAGGAGCATCTGGGCGGCATCTGGAGCAAGGTGAACAACACGTCCGGTCTCCAGATCCACAGCATAATGTACCGCTTTCATCCGTCAGTGCATTGGCAGGGCGGCTATCCAAATCGCCAGCAAATCGTCTCGCAGATCAAGTCACTTTGGGAACGTTACGGTCTCGAATCAAAGACGAGATTCGATACACGCGTCGAACGCGTGTACAAAGATGCGCAAGGCCGCTGGATCATTAACGATGCCTCTCATGGGTATTTCGACGGCGTGGTTGCTGCGATCGGAACGTGCGGTGATCCAAAAATGCCTACGCTGCCTGGTCAGGAGCACTTTAAGGGCGAGATCTGGCACAGCTCCCAACTCGACGGCAAGATAGCCAAGGGAAAGAAGGTCGCCATAATCGGCGGCGGCGCCTCCGCAGTCGAAGCCCTAGAGTTCGTCGCAAGCCAGCAAGCCCAACACACCAACGTCCTCGCCCGATCCGAGAAATGGATCATCCCGCGCAACCCTTTCATCGACATTCTCCTCGCCCTAAACATCTTTGGCTCCGAAACAATCTTCTCGTGGATCCCAGAGAACATCCTGCGCCTCTTCTTCTACCGCGACCTTTACGACATTTCCCCGCCCTCGCAAAACAGCAAAGGCATCTTCGAAGAAACACCCATGGTGAATGACCAAGTCCTCAACCTCATGCGCTCGGGTGAAGCCTCCTGGCTACGCGGCGACATCCTAGGCTACGACGAGTCAGGCACAGGCATCACATTCAACAAGCGCTCACGCGGCGTGCCTAAGAACGGGCCTGGCAGCGAGAAACTAATCGAAGCGGACATTGTAATCATGGCAACAGGATACAAGCGGCCCAGTCTAGGCTTCCTACCAGACAAAGTCTTCACGGAGCCGTACGAGCCGCCGAACTGGTACTTGCAGGTCTTCCCGCCGCAGTACCCGGATATCTGCGCCAACAACTGCACGTACGTCAATGCCATCGGCACGGTGGGCAACTACCACATCGGAATCTACACGCGCTTTCTGCTCATGTATCTCGTGGATCCGCTGGCGCGGCCGCGCACGTGGTGGATGGAGCGCTGGATCGATATGACGCGCTTTGTCAAGAGCCGGGCGCCGGGAGGCGCGTTTGAGTTTTTCACGTACAGCGAGCTGATTTACTGGTTCTTGTTCACGATTGTGATCAATCCGTTTAGGTGGAAGTGGGCTGCTTTTGTGCTGTTTGGAATTGGCAAGGGGCTGCCGTTGAGGGTGGTTGAGCAGGAGGATAAGGCGAGGAATGGGGTGGGGATGACGAAGCAGAATGGCAAGGGAGAAAATTGAGTGGGGAAAGTGAATAGTATAGTAGGTGAAAAGGTATCTCGTTCGCCTTAGATCATGTAATTCTACCATGCGAACCCGCTTGCTCGTCGATTCGATGTGGCCGACACACTCATTCATCCTCATCCAAATCCTCAAAACCCTCAAAGATCTTCTGCGGCCGCGGCGGTGCCCTAGGAGCGGCACGCTGCTGCTCGACCCTCGCGCCTTGATTCGCAGCCTCCAGCTCTGGATTCTTGATCTCCTGCTCAGGAGGCAGGTCCTTGTTGCGCTGAGCCTCCTCAAAGGCTTCCACGTTGAAGGTATCCAAATCTTTGCCTTTCGCCTGCCAGTACATGAGCTTGTACAAGTTGCCCTCGCGGATCTTGTCGTAACTGGGCCACGGGTACCAAGTGCGCTTGTCCTCTTTGAGCTTCTTGAGCCACTCCTCCTCTTCGGCTGTGATGTTGGGAGGCGCGTCGCCAGGACTGTCGTCTTCTTTGGGCTGCTCTGGAGTGGGCTTGGAGGTTTCCATTGCATCTGATCCGAATACATCTGTTCCGACTGCATCTGTCCCGACTGCCGGTGTATTCACGCCGTTCGTGGGAGCAGCGCTGGAAAGTGCCGCGTCTTCCTTCTCAGCGGGTGGTGGGATGGGCTTGCGCTCGCGGTAGGTGGGCGGGACGGTGTGTTGGGCGATGTTCTTCGCGTACTGAAGCAGCTCGTCGAAGCGTACGCGGCGCGATTCGGTGGGGAAGGTGGTCGCAGGCGTCTCGAAGAGCTCATGGCGCAGGCTGGCTAGGGTAGACACGGACGTCTTCAGTTGCTCTTCCAGCGCGTCGGCTTCGGCTTGTAGCGACTGGATGCGCGCATGATTTGCCTGGTGACGCGACACTGCTTTAATTAGTCGGGTCACGCAGACAATTGATAGTGATATCGACATACGCTGGTCTAGTCCATGGCTTAGCTCATCGTCCGCTGATACCAGGTCGATTGCAGCTTGTGGTGACGGATTATATGCTGCAATTGAGTCTACCAGCGTGCTCAGCGCCTTATCCACGCGGTCGAACTGAGTCGTCAATAGTTGATCCATAGTCGAGGGTTGTTGTGGTGTGGTAGTGCAAACAAGCTCAATGAATGAATAAGTCTTTTGGGACCCGAGACACGCGATCGGCAAAGCCCTCACGTGACAGTGAGACAACGCGCTGCAGATGTGAATGTGATTACGCGCAGACGGGAAGAATCGCACGTAGGGCTGGCGCTGATGCGGCGCCAAAACCCAGGCATTGGGTGGTCAGCTTCACGTTGCAGCAGCGAGCGAATATGCGGCCGCATGCAGCTTCGGCTTCGGCTTCAGCTCCAGAGTGGTGCTTCACTGGCGCGGCGGCAAGCCTCTCTAAGAGCCAGTGGGGTTGTCCAATGTGCAGCGGCAGCATGACGAAAGGCCCCCGGGACGAGCGAGGCGCGAGCTATTTCTGTCGGAGCAGCCGAGCTGTCACTGTACGGTAGCATTTAGCTTTAGCCCTTGAAACCCTCCGCTGCACTCTCCGTCATATACCTGCCTGCCATACTCCTCCCTGCTCCAACCTACCACTACCACTACCAAGACCAAGACCCTACCAGCCCTACCAACCCTATCGCATTCCCAAGAACCGCATATTTCCTGTTCCTGGCCCGCCCTGTTCTTTCCATCGCGAACCCCGCTATCCTTCTTCGCCATTGGCCTCCGAACCCCGCCACTCAGCATCGCCGACTGTTTGCTGTGCTGCGCCTGGCTCCGTCACAACCACCAGCACCACAAACTAACATATCTCTCTCCTCCTGCTTGTCTCCACTGCTCTAGCTCCACACGCACTCTCTCTCATAGCAGCCATGGGTAAATCGTAAGTACCACCCTCTTCCTCCTCACACCGCGCACTGGGGCAACCGCTACTACCTGGACCCCGGACACGCTTTCCCTTCCGCGCCGGGCCTGGTCGCTGTAGCTGGGAGGTGAATATCGCCGAGCCTCGTCACCATGTCTTGGACATCAGTAGCCTCGACTCAACACTGCAGCCCCGCATTCGACCGCCATGTCATCGCAGACAGATGATCACAGCCACGACAACGACCCCGCAGAACGCAGACGCCGCGGGTCGCAACCTCATATTCCGCTCGGCGCATACGACTTGCGTCTGCTCGACCAGCAAGGCCCGTCTTTCAACTTCGCGCGCCTCCACCACGCTGAAGTTCCCCACCACGACGAAGCCGGATACACCCACTACAAAACCGCACGCGATAATGCCCTTGCAAACGCCGTCCGCCAGTTCGAGCAGGAGCTGGGGTCTCGATGCGCTGTGCAATGCACTATAGTTGAGAACGAGAAGCTGATCGTGCGCCACTATAGCCAGAGCAAGCTGTCGCAGCAGGAACTCGCCGACCTACAGAAAGCCACCCACTTCGACAAGAAGGAGCTACAACAATGGTACAAAGGTGTGTAGAGAGAATGCAGGCAGTGTCAGCAGCAGCTAAGTGGCCCTAGGTTTCCTCAAGGACTGCCCGTCAGGCATGCTCACAAAGGAGGAGTTCCAGAAGATCTACAAGCAATTCTTTCCCTTTGGTGATCCGTCGTCATTTGCAGATTACGTCTTCAATGTCTTCGATGCGGACAAGTCCGGCACTATCGACTTCAAGGAGTTTATCTGCGCATTAAGCGTGACTAGCCGTGGCAAGATGGAGGACAAACTCGACTGGGCGTTCCAGCTGTACGACATTGATGGCGACGGCAAGATCAGCTACGAGGAGATGCTGTCCATCGTGGAAGCCATCTACAAGATGGTATGCAGGAACACACCCTAGTGGATGCACGTAAGCTGACAACTGCAGGTCGGCTCCATGGTCAAGCTGCCCGAAGACGAAGACACCCCTGAGAAGCGAGTCCGCAAGATCTTCCGGATGATGGACAAGGACGAGAACGGCAGTCTGGACATGGCCGAGTTCAAGGAAGGTTCCAAACGCGACGAGACCATTGTTTCTGCGCTTTCTCTTTACGATGGTCTGGTTTAAGGGAGGGTTGATACCCATGTCGTTTCTTGTACTTGTCTTGTTCGATATCAAAGCGCGTTTCTGGGATTTGGGCATGCTGCACGACGAGTAGGACGGTTGACATCGCTTGGCGTACGGTGATCATGATTGAAGTACATAAAGAAGACGTGACAGAGCCATCATGGGCTTTGTCAAAATTTATCAACGAGGTTCCCTGATTTGATATTTCAAGTTCGCTCCGTCATGGTAGTCGTTCGTGATTGCAGCAACTTGAAAATAAGCAGTGCGTGAAACAATTCCGCTCGTAGCAAATCCATACGTAACGGCGCGTTGCATGCATGTATAAATACGACAGACTACCGTCAGTGTACACTAGAGCCGGCAAAGGTGCCGGAGACCCTCCATTGTGGCCGCAGAGGTGCTTGGCGTACGACGCGTAACTTCCGAGTCTAGCATTGAGGTAACGTTTGAGCTCTGTGGACAAGTAAGCTCCAGAACACCACATTGCTATCACCAAAACGTGAGCTACAAAGACTTCTAGGGAATCAAGGGGAGATTCACAGCGCTTGCCCTGCTATTTCAGATCGCGAATCGACTGGCGACACGAACAGGGCTGCGCCTCCGCTGGCCGCCTAGCCATTGAAGCTGACACAGTCGCTTTGCGCCTCACAGTTTTCGCACACGAAAACCACGGGCACATACAGTACCACACACACACCGAACATGCGGCGACTCGATATATCGCCATACGGCGCCGTTTTAGCATCATTGCTGGCGCTGGGCGCATCACCAGCCTCCGCCTTCTACTTCCCAGGCACCGCGCCCACATCGTACAAAGCGGGAGATGCAGTACCACTCTACGTCAATCGCCTCACCCCCGGCGGCCCTCAAAACGATCCCAAACTACGCTCCGTATTCTCCTTCGACTACTACCACCCATCCTTCCACTTCTGCCAGCCAGAAGATGGAGTCAAAGAAATCCGCGAAAGTCTGGGAAGCATATTATTTGGCGACCGGATACAGAACAGTGCGTTTGAACTATTCATGGGCAAGAACGAGACGTGCAAGGTGCTCTGCGAAGCAACATACGAGCCAGAAGATGCGCAATTCGTCAACTCGAGGATATACCAGGGCTATGACCTGAATTGGTTGATAGACGGGCTGCCGGCGGCGCAGCTTCTGAAGGACCCGAACACAGAGGAACTATTCTACAACCCCGGATTCGCGCTGGGAGAGGTCGATGACGCCGATGGTAGCCCCGTGCTCAACACGCATTACGACATAGCCATTGAGTACCACGAGGCGAGCGCGAACAACTACAGGGTGGTGGGCGTGCAGCTAGACCCAGTGTCTCTGCGCGACTCCACGGTGGAGCCACCAGTCTGCGGCGGTTCGAAAGCAATGGTCCTGAGCGAGAATCAGAACAACAAAGTCGTTTTCACATATGGAGTGTACTGGAGGCCGAGCGCGACACCGTTTGCAACGAGATGGGACAAATACTTGCACCAGTACGACCCGAAGATCCATTGGTTCTCACTCGTCAACTCGGCAGTTATTGTGGTCTTCCTGGTTGCCATGGTCAGCACCATTCTAGTGCGGACGTTGAAGAAGGACATCGCAAGGTACAACCGCCTGGATCAGCTGGGTCTCGATGACTTTGGTGAGAGCGGCGATGCAGATGACGGTGTAGCGGAAGACTCGGGCTGGAAATTGGTGCATGGAGATGTGTTTAGGTCTCCCAAGAACCCATTGTTGCTCGCGGTCCTTGTAGGCAACGGAGCACAGCTGTTTGCCATGACCGCCTTGACCATCGGTAAGTCGAAGACTATTGCCCAAAAAGACCACTCCATCTAACATGAAGTAGCTTTCGCTCTCCTAGGCTTCCTATCCCCCAGCAACCGCGGCGCGCTCGGCACCGTCATCATCATCTTCTACACCCTCTTCGGCTTCGTTGGCGGCTACGTCTCAGCGCGAACATACAAGTTCTTCCACGGCGAATCGTGGAAGCTCTGCTTCTTCTACACGCCCTTTGCCCTCCCCGGCCTCGTCTTCGCGACTTTCTTCCTGCTCAACTTGTTCGTATGGGGTCGCGGTGCATCCGGTGCCGTCCCATTCACGACAATGCTCGTGGTCGTTATCATCTGGTTCATCATCTCGGTGCCACTGAGCGTGACTGGCAGCTGGCTGGGCTTCAAGCAAGCCGCCATCGACCCACCAGTCCGCACGAACCAGATCCCACGCCAAATTCCCCCGACAGGTGGCTACCTGCGCCCCCTTCCATCCATGGCTTTAGCCGGTGTCCTACCCTTCGGCGCCATCTTCGTCGAACTCTACTTCATCATGAACTCGATCTGGTTCTCGAAAGTATACTACATGTTCGGCTTCCTGTTCCTGTGCTTTGGCCTCATGATCATCACGTCCGCGGCAGTAACGGTACTCATGATATACTTTTTGCTCTGCGCTGAGAATTACCACTGGCAGTGGAGGAGTTTCTTCACGGCGGGCGCGAGTGCGGCGTATGTCTTTGCGAGCTGCTTGCTCTACTGGGTAAAGGACGTGAGTTGGACGAGCTGGACGAGTGGGGTTGTGTATCTTGGGTACAGTGCGTTGCTGAGTTGTTTGGTGTTTGTGCTGACCGGTAAGTCTTTGTGTCTAGATCTTGGTTAGGGTTGAGATGCTAATTCGTGATTTAGGTACTATTGGGTTTTGCGCGAGCTGGCTGTTTGTTATGAGGATTTATAGGTCGATCAAGGTTGATTGAGGGGTTTGTAGTTTTTGGAGGTGCTGGTAAGTGCACTATTTGGATTGTCAAAATTATGATATTGTATGCATAACTAAGTAGATCTGCGTGGCGTTTTGGCGTCGTCAAGCCCCATTTGCATGCTGCGGGTAGTGAGGCACTGAATTGAACATATTACCTACATTATGAGACATGTCTTGCTGATGTTGCTGGATCAATGTCGCGCAGGACTAATTTGAACTTCAATTCTCTTGGCGGGAAGTATATTTAAACACGCTTCATCATGTAGTTATACAACCTGAAAAAGATATGTATATAGCAAAGCGGTGGGTCAACTTCACCAGTTTCCCATGGATTCACCTATCAATGGTACCACAGCACATCACCTTGCGCTTGTCTGTAAAGATGGTGCTGAGGGAGTGAAACAAATGAATCTTCATCTCTAGGCGCGGCATCTTTACACTCTACAGTACATATCGAAACAGCGGTCCGTAATTCTCAACGCCAACCTCGCCCTTCCGTTCGCCTCTAATGGCCGCCTCCTGCATTGCAAGCTTCTGCTGCGGTACAGTCCCGTACTTGCGATCCAGCTTCTTATTCTCCCAGACCAAAAGCGTCCGCAAGACAAGCGAAAGAAAGCAGAATAAGAACATGAACGCAGCACACACGGATTGACCTTTGACGTACTGCGGCCCTTCGGACGACGGGTACATTCGAGTCCCCAGGAGCGGTCCACACTGCCCTACCAGGTTCAAGATGACTATGCCGGCTCCTCGGCGAGTATCGGAGCCCTGGTTGTTTGTGACCCACGGTAGGACGTTTCCGATAGCTGGGAAGATGCCCCCCGCCGCGAGGAAGATGGCAAAGTACTTCGCTCCAGTGGAGTGCGCGGTCGCTAGTATGACGTAGCCGATACCTCCAATGGCGGTGAGGATGGCAATCGTAATACCACGCTGCTGGGTCCGGTCTGCAATATACGTTGTTGCAATAACGAGCAGGAAGGCCAGGAAGAACGGCGGCGCAGTAAGACCTTGGGCATTGATCGAGCTGAACCCCATCTCTTTCAGGATAGTAGGTAGAAAGACCGGAAGACTGGAGAACGCTACGTTTCCAGAAAAGTACATCAACTGTGCAAATCGTCAATAGTGCTCTTCGCTGTTCAAGTTTCATGACTTACCCCTAGAATCCACGCCTTGACATCTTTGAGGCCACTCAGCACATCTTTCCAGTCGATACCACCGACTCGTTCAGCAGAACCAACTTGTTTGACACCCCTCAGTCTCGCTACTTCCTTCTCCTCCTCGTTCAAAAATCGCGCCTTCTCGGGGCTATCAGGCAAAAAGAATAACGCAACTACAGCCATACACACAGTCGGCAGACCTTCAACCAGGAAGAGCACTCTCCATTTAGCAAGTCCTGGATGCCCACTTGTAATTCCATACGCGAGCGCACCAGCAAAAGTATTCGCAAGGGGCGCAGCTGACAAGAACAGCCCAGCTCGAAGACCAATTTCATGACGCAGGTAGAAAAAGGACAAAAGGTACGGTACTCCCGGCCCATACGCGACTTCGAACATACCCATCAAGCATCGCAGCACCATCATACCAGCCCACGAGTGCGTCGCAGCTTGCACAGTCGACACGAGGCCCCATGAAAACACGCAGAAAGCCGCCCAGTAGTGCGGCGGCACAATCTTCCACATCATGGCTAGCGGAGCGGCGCAGATGTAGGAAATGTAGAAGACAGTTAGGAGCCAGTCGTATTTTGAGGACGAGAGGTCCAGGTCCTCGTACATTCCTGCGATACGTGCATTGCCTTGATGTTGGTGGTTCAAGTTAGGATACGATTCGCATGCAGAGAGTATAGCGGGATTACGTACCGATGTTTGAGCGGTCGAGGAACGCTAGAAGATAGAGGGCTGAAAGTAGCGGAATGAGATGCGTATCGAGTTTTCTGCGCACGCGCGCTTCGATTACGGGATCGATGGGGGACTGAGAGGAGGGTTGAATGACGCCCTCTTCTACTTTCGCTGGCGAGTGTTCCTTATCGCTCTCTTGTGGGGAAAAACCTTGTTGGGAGGGATTCGATTTGTCCGGAAAGAATCGCATGTTGTTCATGTGATACCAGTCGCTGTCGGTGGTATTGTTGGGACAGCACGAGTATGGTTCGAAGAATGGAAAACTAAGCTTCACAAGCAAAGCGCCGAGAAGCTTGACACCATTGACTGTAAGCGCCTTGCCTTATTCCGTCGTTCGTGCATCATGGTCGTGCTGATAGACAGTGTAAATTGCTCGATGGGGAATGGTTGGAGTTATTAGATGTGGGGTGGTGTGGAGGAGGCGGGGATTTCTCGTCGGTGATAAGATCATGGTCCCCGAACGAAGTATCACCAACTCGACCACGGGATGTATATCGAAACAATTCCGTCTGCGTATCGAGTGTTTGCAATAGGGGGACTCTCTCCTTTTGCCTGACCTCGGGTCCTCTCGATCCGCTTGCTGAATCTTTCTTCGTGTCTTTCCAAGATCGCTTTTCATTGACGCCTTCCTTGCAGCGCAACGAATGTTTTCGGCAAAGGGGCTACTTACTCCATGCTTCCAATCGTGGACCAAGGTGCAAAGCAAGCCTATGTAGAACCATCATCACTCTTACCTCACAAAATCCAGCTTCTCGCTGTCCGAGTTTCGCTGATTTGGTCAGTTGAAAATGCGATGGACGTATGTGAATCGATGCAGGTGAAGCCAGTGAAAACGAGACAGGTGGAAGCCTCGAGAAGAGTCTAAAGAACGCGAAACTGCCGAAATGATAGACCGAGTGCTGATGACGGTGTCGTACGCCGACGGCAGCGTGCAGAGAAGAGGCAGAGAAGCGCTTTCTGCCGCGACACTCATTAGGCAGTCACGACACGACCAGAAACTATGATGCAGATGGAGAGGTACTGACGAAACACTGCGAATCTGATAACCACACTGTTAGCAAGGCGCAGGTATACATCGTTGGATTGTTCCGAGCGACATCGACTTCGTCGAAATTCTACACGCCACAGAAAGCACGTCCAAAGTTTCCTGGACTTCAAATGAGAACCTCTCTTATTGTTACATACCATATTGCGCTGACATTATCAAACCACCGAGTTGGCCAGGTTTGCTCTCAAACTGACAAATGAGTCATCTTCTGCCCCTGCGCAACCTGCGCTCCAAGCCTAGGCAACGGCTTGTACTTCGGCTTCTGATATTGCACTGGCACTCTACTGCCCTGCCCCTGAATTGTATTCGTCCCCGGGTACGCCTTTTTGCCTGCATCAGTCGCCTTCTTCTGCTCGGTCGGCGGCGTAAACGGCTTCGATTGTCCTGGCCTCACGGGTGTTTTCTTCTCACTTGAAGGGAAGGCGTTGCTGACGCCGTAAGGCTTGGGCAGCGAGTTCGATCGCGTGGTCGATGATGAATAAGGTGCTTTTGGCTTGTTCAGGTTCGATGACACACCTCCGAGGGCTTTTTGGCCACTGCCTGTCACACTTCCGATAGTCTTGTTGGCTCCACCAGTCGCGCCTCCTACTGTGCTTTTCGCGGCGCCGACGCCTCCCGTGACAGTCTTCCTCGCGCCTCCAACCTGATTCGCACCGGGGTATTTGATCGCAGCGACAGCCTTTGGACCAGTCGATTTCGTCGCACCAGTCGTAGGCTTGTTCGACGCTGGCGTGGAGTTCGAGCGCTTGACGATGGGCTTGCGAGCTGTGGATGGGAGAGCTTTGGGCGACGGTTGGTAGGTCTGGCCTGTTATCGACGAGCCGTAGCCTGTTGCTTTCTTCTCGATGCCTAGGGACTACTATCAGCAGCTTGATTATGAGTGCAAGTCTGTGGGAAGACGTACCATTTCCGACACTCCTTCCTCCACCTTCAATCAAATCCCCAGCCTTGATCAACGCATTTCCCGCGATATCGCCCGCCGACCGCGTTCCCGCTTCAACGAAGCCTTCGACTGAGTTCCATAGGATGTTCTGGATGAAGCCTGCCATTTTGCATATACTCGATGAAATGCTTCAATTGACTAGTGAGAGACTGCAGAGGACATCGAAGATCGAGCTTGCTATGATGCTACGTGATGCGCGTTTGCGCCACACGGGCTCAACCCTGTTTCCAGCTTGGGATCCCCGTTACCGCTCCCACGATGACGTATCTGTGGCACGCTCAGAGACATGGGTACGGCGCATTGGAGGTGGGTCTTGCAGGGAATGGAATACCAGGTTGTCGATCTTTGTTGGGGCCATGTTTGAGTGTCTCGTTGGTCATCCCGTAGGAAGATGGAAGTCTACAGCGTGATATCACGACCAAATGTGCTCAAAATGTTCATCAGATGTATTGTACAGAGATGCCCAGTGTTTACTAATGAGAAGCATAATGACCAGAACTCCCTAGCCATATGAACGTACAGAATTTCAGTCAAGCAGACATCATATCTTCTTAGGAGACGTAGTCGTAGCCTTACTCTTCACCGGAGCTGCAGTATTTTTCTTCGCTATTACATTAGCAATAGGGGCCTTCTTCGTCGTGGTGGAAGGCGCATTCAACTTGGGCGCACCCTCAGGCTTCTGCGCCGCTGACTTCGTCTTTCGGCTTGATTTCGCCGCTGCGGGTGCTGCCTTCTTCGCAGGAGCGCTCTTAAAAGATGTCTGACTCGGCTTCTGCTCGACAGTAATCCCACCGCTGGCGCTGACCTTAATGGAAACACCAGACGCAGTCATGACAGCCGAGTCCTGCTTTTTCTGCGCCTCCTCGATTTCGTCCTTCCCAATTTTGACTCTCATGCCGTTCTTGAGTACGACCATACCCGTTTTTTTCGCCTCTTCGACTTCAGTCTTCGGGACTTTGATTGTGACTCCTGATGCGAGTGTGACTTCCTTCATCGGTCCTGTCGGTGCTGTTCGCTTGGGCTTGGAGGCCGCTGATGGACTAGCGACCGCGAGTGATTTGTTCATACCTACAGCAGGTTGTTGCTTCTTTGCTGGAGCAGTTGGTCGTCCTGATGCTGTAGGCCCATTCACAGTCGTCTTCGCTTTGCGAGGCACTGTGGTCGTTGGCGCGATCATAGTCTTCGTAGGCGCTTGTGGCAGCGCCGTACTTGCACGCCTGTATCCGCCAGGCATGACAGCGCCGCTCTTGATTGCCGTCTCCTTGACCAATCTCGCCAAATTCTCCTGTGTCAACTTCTGGACTTCAGTCAACTGCTGAGGCTCAGCAGCCTGCTGTGCGCCCAACTTGGCAGCTCCTTCAATCATCTTCTCCAGCTCTTCTGGACTCGGGAGACCTTTCATCTCCCCGTTTTGACCCAGGAGTGTCTTGATGTGTTGCTCGAAGAACTCTTTGCCTCCGGGTATGGGTAGATCTTCTGGCGAAGCTCCATACGCAACAGTTAGCGCCATCATCACGCTCGTTATGGGTGCAAAGATCTTGACGAATTCGTTCCAGTTGCCCGACTTCACCTCTGTCTCGATCTGTACGGCTGGCCTCGGCACGCTTCGGATGCTCTTACCTCCGGTTTGAGAGCTTTCGCTGCTCATGTCGAGATGGTTCTTCCAGAAGTCTTCTGCCGGAAAGCGATTGTTGCGGTTGAAATACTCAAGCATGTAGTCCTTCTCTCGCCATCTATTGCGCAGCCAGACTTCGAACGCTTTGGTGTTCTGGATAGGAATGTCGTCGATGTGAAAACGGCGCCAGTGCATGTTGACAGACTTTGGTGGTCTCCCTTCGAAGAACGTGGAACGTAGCGTGAAAATGTCTTGTCCGAATTGTCCAGGTGGAACTCCTTCGTATGCGATGGTGCAGTCGTAAAGCCATTTGGTGGTATCCTTTAGCTCGTTCAAGCAGAAGCGCAGTCCAGTGCTCCGTGGCAGAAGCTGGTGCTTCATGTCTTGCAACCCGTTCTTCTCCGCCCACTTCTTACTCTTCTCCCGCGTTCCTTTCGCAAGGTTTGTTCCTTCTGGGAAGATGATGAGCCACATCGGGTCGTTCGGCTTGTTTAGTTTGCTGAGATGTTTCTTGAACGTGCGCTGATCTTCCTCCCAATCCCTCGACAGGAAGATGAAGTTGTAGAACTGCGCGCTCCAGCCGATGATTGGGATGTTCCTAAGTGACTCTTTCAAGATGATGTAGATGAAGCCATGCATCTGGTTCGTATAAGCAATCCACCACAGGTACAGCCAATCGGTATATAACTGGTGGTTTGCCATTAGAACCATGCGATCTGAAAAGTTGCACTGCAAACTGCCATCCTTCTTCTTGGTCATTTGCCCGACCATGCTGGAGTCGGCGCTGACTCTCACGACCGTTGGTGCCCACCATTGCGTGAGACATGTGACAAGGATTGCAAAGCTCTCCTTCGTATAAGCCATGTAGCCATCGTAGAATTGGGGATCAATGAGCTTCAAGGGTGCTCCCAAGAATTGCGATGCGCTGATTCTGTAGGGCTGTCAGTCCAAACGTTTCGTGTAGTGTACGCATCGGAGATCATACGCCAAAACTCCAGACAAGAACGTCGACGCCAGCGTGAACGCTCTCTCCGCCTGCGTCAACTCGCCATACCGTGGTGGCCCAGCAGGATGCGCAGTGATATTGTCCTTCGACACCCGCAGCCCAGCCCCCAGATCGTCTCTTCCCTTCTTCTTGAGTGCAGGCGACATGATGAGCTTGATGCAGCCGTTGAGGCTCGATGATCAAACGAGCATCGCGTTCTGGGAAATGCCATCACACGTCAGACGCGTCAAGGTTCGAGAACAGGATGTCGCTCCACTGATCGTTGCACAACCCCTGTCGTCGTGCCGCTGACATGACGTAGGATGTGGCGCCTGTGTTCCCACTTTCTGTGCCACTTCAAGTCAAGATATCGAGGTTTCCGGGCAGCTCTTAGGTCATTGTCAATTCGTTCAGAAGTTTAGTACTCACTTACACCTAGGCGCTCTCCTCGAACTTGTCATTTTGCTTCACTATTCATACATCATAATTGTATATGAGAAAAAGGTTAGTGTTCACGCCTTCGCAACGTTCCATCCTACCCCTGTAAATCCCACAAGCTTCGACGTACGCCGAGACTTGCACGCAAGCAGCCGTCCTCTCTGTATCTGGAGCTCGATGCTTGAAGCTGACAGTCCCAAGTACATCGAAACTCTCAGGAATCTTCGACTAAACATCTTCCAAAATGCCTGCTGCTTCAGTAGCCTCTGCGCCGGTCAACCGCACAAGCAACCGTACCACAGCTTCAAGGACGAAGAAGCCCGCCCAGAGTGTCACCAAGAAGGCCCAACCTGCCGCGAACGGTGCCTCCAATGGCGCGCACCCAAACATGTCGCCATACACGATAATGGCATCGAGAATCGCGAACCGCGTCGCTGAGATGGCGGAGAACATCACATTCGTTGAGCGTGAGAAGTAAGTAGTGCCTTCTCCTTAGATCGGTCCGGTTGCGACTGCCCTAGCCGCCGTTGAGCAACGGTGCGATGTAATGGCCGATCACCGACTAACAATACGCTTCGTTCAAATGCTAATGTGCTTCGTAGATCCGGCCAGCAAGCCTCACAACAATCTGAGCCTGCGCCGTCCGTCAAGGCTGCGAAGAAGCCACCGCGGAAGCTCGAGATGCGTCTGCCCAACAACGGACAGTCGCCAACGAACATCACTTTCAGCGCACCGTTCCTGGACAACACGCTGTCCAAGCTGCTCACGCTCCAGAACCGCATGCTCAAGGTGAGCAATGACATTGCTGCGAGCGGAGATGTGGATGAGCAGACGAAGCAGGAGCAATTCGCACAAAGTGCCGAGCTGTCGAGGATCATTGCTCTGATCTGCTCTGAGAAGGCCAGGCAGGGTGCTTGAGTTTGAAGGCGCGCTGGCGTCCTTTCACAGTGTTTTCAATAAATTAGTCGTAATTTGTCCTATTTCATTAGCAACGCGGCGAAAAGGTCTTTGTGGTTGTAGGCATGTATGATTATGATTAGATTCGAATCGGAATGGAAATATATGTTCCACTATCTTGCTTAAGTGTGTGACCAGTCAATCACCAGCAACTAAGAGTTGTACCAAGCCTTCTCCTTGACGTCCATAGATCGCCATTCAAACTGCCCCAACACTCGACCATCGTTGATTCGTTGTCCACTGTGATCAAAGTCAATACAAGATTTGCGAAGTAATCGCGTAGCATGAGAAAGCACTAACCATAACGCAGAAACATCGTAGACATAAGAAGTCCACACGCAAAATCCATTAACAAACGTTACCTCTTTGCCTTTGCGGCTTGCGCCGCTTGTTCCTCTGCTAAGCGCATCTTTGCGCGTATGCTCTTGGAACCACCGAGCTTTGGTCCCTTTGGCGCTTCTTTCGCACCTTTCCCGCCCGTAGCTGTCGCTGGCTTGCGGTTGTGTCGTTGAGCTTCTTCGATAGACTCGTAGTAGTCGGCCTGGAACTGTGCCAAAATGGCATCGTCGTTGTTAACGTTGCCGAAGCGTGGGTTCGCTGGCGCTGATGCGTCGAAGTAATCAACTGTTCCGATTAGCATTTATCGTACAAGTCCAGAGGGCTAACATACGCTTCGCCTCGCTCAGTACGGCTTCCACCAGCTGATCACGACGCACGTCCTCGCTGTTCCTTGGCTTGGCCGGTCGTCGAGGTTTGCCGTCTCTGCCTGTCCGCACCTTGCCCGTGGTGAGCGATTCAAAGTCGCCGTTTTCGAGGCGCCTCCACTTCTCATCTGTTCGCTTTGCGATGGGCCCTATTGCGACTTCCTCAATCTTTCCGTCACCCGCGACCATGCGAATGCTCTTCTCGATCTCAGCAGGCGTCTGTTCTGGGACAGGTGGTTTGGCTATAGGCGGAGGCATGCTCGAGGCCTGCTGGAGATCAGGCGCAATCTCTGCGACGAAGATTCGGAGATGGCTTGGAATAGGCCAGCCATACTGGCGGTGGTTTTGTTCAGCCAGGCGAGCTTCTACATATTTTGACCTGGTGGATTAGCCAGTGTCCATCTTACACACCAGGACGACGATGAGTGCCACTCACATCTGGTTGTCGTCACGATCTACTACCTGTCCAGTCTGCGCAACAAAGCGGCTGGAGTAGTGACCTTCCTGTGGTGGCTCGACCTGGACCAGTTCTGTATTTGGTGCTTCTGTCCGGCGCACAACATCTTTCGGGCGGTCGCGCGGTCTCTTTCGGGCGCGTAGAACCTCCTTCAGGTTCGGCACCGATTCGTACTCCTCGTGGGCATCTTGTAGAGGTGACGCGATATCGGCGCTCGGTGCTTCGATATCTGGTGTCTGTGGTTCGGATGTGGTGGGCTTCTCCTCGGCATGCACGCGCTTTGCATGTGTGATTTTGCGTCGCTTGAAGCGCACAACCGGTACAGCCTCAGCTTCTGGTACGGTAGACATGGTTATGGTTGAGGTTGCTGGATGGTAGTACCCGTACTGACCGCGACGGCAAGTGGTTATCGATAGTGAGGCCGAGGCTCGCGATTGCGCTAGCTGTGTCCATAACCCTGGACGTCACCCCCGTCGTTCTTTCACCCTTCTAGCTACAATTCCATACAGGCTCAGGTTCGATTCTAGGACTATGGAATTCGGATACGCACAACTTGGTAACCGGATGAGCCCCACGGCGATTTCTACTGCCTTCGTACCTCTTTCTCGATCCAGCCGCACGCCTCATACCTGTTGACTAACCAAGCGTATAAATATTACAACATGGCACAAGATTGGACAGCGCTGCGTCCTCTTCACAATCTCTTTGTTCTCAACTCGTCGTCGTCGCATAGTTCTCCATGGTCACTTGATTAGGCGCTAAACGCTGTTTCTTTTTCTGTTGGCGGCAGAGTATGACTGCAAGATGGAGGAAGTCCGAGAGCTCTCATCCGAGCATCTCCAGAGGTGGCACGTCTCACATGGAGAAGTCTGGATGCCATCGATCAGCCGAGCTAAGACATACATCCAGTAATCCGTACAAGGACCAAGCCCTTAGGGAACTATACCTTCTAGCTCTCAACATTTTCAGGATACAATCGGAGGGAGCGAAGTGTCGACATCTTGTACGACAAATAGCAGCCACGAACTACTGCGACCCTCGAAGATCGACTTGAAATGGTCGGGTGGTCGCATGAGTGGTTACTCATGGCGTGTATTGGCCTTCTCATACGACCACGGCTCCCACTAGCGAACAGCTCCCGTCTTCCAATGCCCCCTCGACGCAAGCTAAAAAATCAGCTTGAACATACATCTCCTCATATTGGGTCGCACGAGCCAGGAGGTCCAGCAATTTCTTTGTCTTACTCTTTGGATATGAGTCAACGCTAGCAGTCGTGATTTTCTATGACAGAAATCTGTATGGTTTTGATCAACCCAGGCGTAAACCTGCGATCGACAAAGATATGGATGGACTATGATATACAGAGAAGTCGGAGGCGCTCCTGGGCTGAATGTGTCCCACCCTATATCACACAAGTCGCCGACCAAGTGATGGTACGGGTTCGAAACATCCGAGAGTGTCGAGTTTGAAGAAGGATATAAAGATTGGTCAAGGACAGATGCAAATCAATCTACCCTTATCGCCTACCATTGGTATAAACTTCCCGCTGCACAATTCCATTAAACATTCCCAAAAGCATTCATCGTGGTCTCTCTCGATCTTCTCTTGACATCAGCCCTAGCCGTCACGATGCTCATCGCGACAACACAGGACAACGCAGTCTACCGCGTGGCAAGGAGCTATTGTTACGGGCGCAGCCAAGTCGCTCGGCATACACGACGGGCCACTGTTGATCCTCAACATGGGAGAATTCTGTGTTATCCTGCAGGGACTCCAGGACACTTCGAAAATCCTAGATAATGCCCTGGCCGCTCTTGCATCGGCAGACCGAACTCCACCCGCACAATACAATAACCTCAAGGACGCCTTCCAGAGAGTGAATTGCGCATCTGAGATTCTGTACCATTGCTTACCTTATGTCTAGTTCTCCGATAATTGGAAAGGCTTTGTAAATGAGTTCAGCGAGAAAGTGGGGCTGTTCACTGCCCTTCCAAACGGTGGCCGTGTCTTGAAGGGTCTAAAGGATTTCCGCTCCTCTGTTGAGGTAAGGTGTCCATGGCTTTCGTTCCACTGATATACTAACCTTAAGTTAGAACCTCATCAACACCGTGAACCCCAAAGTCCCCGGCCCCGGGCTCAATGTGACAAATCTTCTCAATGGGCTCGACTTGGCAATCGAGGCATACAATGGTATCATTGACCTTGGAGGCGAAGCACCGACGGCATAGTCCGTACGCTTAGTGCGCGAAATCAGGGCACTGGAACAGGTGGATTTGTCGTCAGGATATCGCTCACTTGCAGGATGAAACCAGAAAGAAATACTCAATCATAGTCCACGGCATCAGCCAGGTCGATTTCAGAGTCGAAGAGCAGTCTCAATGTCTTCAAATACCAGTCCTTACCGCCAATCCCTCACCACCTTGCAAGTACATACGCCAATATCCACTCATACCACCAAGCCCTGCAACTCAGACCTGTCCAAGGCCCAAGCTCTTGCACTCCCTAGCCATACGATCAGCAAAAGTCATCCCATATCGTGAACATGACAAGCACCTACTTGAGCGGACCGCACGTCTTCGGGTCCTTCTTACACACCTCAACCCAGCAGTCGTGAGCCGGTCTCTCCTTGTGTGGCATTCCGCCGTTCTGCGAAATGGTAAGTCCATGGTTGATGCTTCAGCGCAAAGTAGACTTGACTCACGTTCATGCAGGTCACGACCCTGCTGGAGCAGACGGCCTTGGGCTTCTTGCCAAGCGCCTGCACGTCATCGGCAGTGTCGATGGGGATGTTATTCTGAGGGTCTCGTCAGAGGGCGTGTTCTGGGAAGGGGCATTGGAACTCACCTCCGTGACGGCTGCGTCGAAAGCGGCATTGTTGACAGGAGCTGCAGAAGCAGGAGTGACGGCGGCGTTAGTGACTGCAAGAGCGCCGTAGATGAAGGTGAGGAGCTTCATGGTGTGGAGGTATGTGTGTGAGAGTGTGCGTTGAATTGTTGGTGCTTGCTAGTTTACGATATGGGTGTGCGAGATGTGTTGTCGAAGTGTAGAGTTTTGGTTTTCAGTCACTCTCGAGAAGGGATCTTTATGTGTTCAGTCCGCGTTTGCCGGATCCGAAAGTCTGAAATTGGATGCCAATATGACGTTGGCCTTACAAACGCCATGCTTGCCAACGTGACAACTGTGACACCGCAGGACCTCACTTCAATCACTCTAGCAAATGCAAGACTTTGAAGCTGATTGGTTGTTGATTGGACGTGGTATTGTGGATGATCTACAGGGCTTTCCATTGCGTCAGATCGAGGCGATCCACTGGTAGTAGTGTAGTCCTTACATGTATACAAGCTCTTCACAACTCGCCATCCTTCCTCAATGTCTCATTGCCCCATGGCTCACTTGTCAAGCACGTCAGCCCTCCAGCAGGCTCACAGCTCCTCCGGCCGCTCAGTGGTCCTGGCGATGGTATCCTCAAGTTGCCGACGCCAATTGATCGACCCTGGCTCTTCAATGCCTCCTCTCCAGCTGCACCCATGGCAGCATTGCTATTCTTGGTAGCCAAACCGTCGGCTCCTCCCAGGTTTGCGCCCGTTGCCTCCGAGGCCGCCTTCAATGCCTTCAAAAGTGAAACCGTGGTGTCGTATGTCAGGTCCTCGTAGTAGTCGTCGTTGATCTGCACCATGGGTGCGTTCGCGCAGGCGCCGAGGCACTCGACTTCGGTCATGGTGAAGAGGCCGTCGGCGGTGGTCTGGCCGTGGTGGATGCCCAGCGTCTCCTCGCACGCCTTCATGACGGCATCGCTGTCGCGCAGCATGCATGGTGTCTAGAGTGGTCAGCTGACGTACTTCCCTCTATATCCTGTCCTGACGTACTGTTGTGCAGACCTGCACGTGGAACTTGCCCGTGGGATTCCGGTTGTACATGGTGTAGAAGGTCGCAACCTCGTAGACACGCATGGGCGGCATTTCCAGTATCCGTGCGACCTCATTCATGACGCTGATGCTTGTGAAGCCGTGCTGGCGCTGGCCGAGGTCAAGCAGCGGCATGACGGCGGCCTTCTTGTACTGCGACGGGTACCGCGAGACGATCTCCTTGATGAGCTCCAGGTTCTGGGCGGTGAATTCGAACGGAATCTTTGCATTATTCTCGGGCGTATCGCGGTGCTGCAGGTCGTATTAGTGGTGCTATACACTGTGTGAGGCGAAGAGTGGGCGCATACCACGAACAGTGAGTCGCTGCGGACGGGTCGCGATACACTGAAAGCCCGCCATTGGGCCCTCTGGAACTGGCGTGAGACCCGCGGGACGCTCCTGAACATGAAAGGCACCAGTTTGGAGGCCATTGTGGGTTATGCTGCGAGTTGCGGCGATGTCGTAGATCGAAGATGTCAGTGTTGAAGCTCGAGCGTGTGGCTTGGCATAGGGAAAACACCAGCCAATGAGAGCCCACTCGTATCACACCTAACAAAGGCGGCTTCACGTCTCAACCAAAATAACACCGAATAATCGTTGAAGACGGCACATATCATCTTGGTCAAGGTCATCGCCGGCGTCCATATCGCGGTCCCGTGACCACGCGCTGAGTTCGGAAGAATCTCTTGTCTCTTACAGGTTCGAGGCACATGCAGGAACTCACCGCCACTCCCCAAGGGCGTTAAAACAAGGAGCTGCGTTTGCCGACTAAATCTTTCACGCGTCGCATCACGCTCCATGGCAACACCTCGCGACGACGGCTGACTACAGTTGTTGTCGCTTACATTCATTTAGTTCTTTATGAGTTGGCATCTTAAGCGGTCGTTATGGACCGTGTCAGCTACACACCCTGTCAATTTCTCCAAGGAAGACCGTGAAAGATCTTCATCGCTATCTCGACGGCCGGTCCGACCCTTTCTTCGGCGCCCATCAACCAATGGTGTCATTTTGCAAACACCATCAAATTCAATTGCCAGTCTTGCTGTTTGTCTCCCGGACCACCCGAGGATCACGCGTGCGCGTTCACGGTCAAGCGAAGCTCTTATACCATGGAAGCAGCCACGTCGACACAGCTTCTCGGGGTCGGATCCTGCGAATCTAACCAATGCCCCTCCCGTCAATCCACCAAATAATCACGCCTTATCCCTCTTCACGACACCTCTTGGACAGCGTGGTCGTGGTATAAGTACCAATCCTTTCGCCATGGAGATTCCGGACCTCTCGCTGCGAAGTACCTTCTCTCCACCCTACTACAAAGATCAAGCATCATCATCATCATCGCCCTGCATGTGTAAATACACGATCTACACCCTGGAGTGTGGTCACGCTGCTGAGGATCACGTTGACACCAAGGACTGCTCGCATTTCCAAAGGACAGGGGTTCCATGCGATCGTGAGAACCTAGCAAACCGGGGGCGTGTTAGCATCAAATCAGAGGACCGTAGCGGCCTTTGCAACAAATGCCAACGTCGTCAGCGTGAGAAGTCGGAGCTGGATGCTATGACTCGTGATGAAGAGCGCGCAAAGAAAGAGAGCCTAGCTGAGGCTAAAGAGCGTGAAGAGGCAGCTAAAGCGCATGATGATCGGTTATTAAAAGATTCACTCGATGATTACGAAAGGCAACGGCGCGAGAGGGAGCAAGAGGACCTTGAGTTCATGCTGGAGCAGTCTCGGGAAGAGGCGGCTGCTCAAGAGCGAAAGGAGCGGGATGACCTGGTGAGAGCTTTGGAGGAGTCGTGTAGGCTTGGGCCTGCAGATCGCAACGTGAGGGTTGATGAGAAAGTATGTTATCTAGACAAGGAGACTAATAGATATGGCTAACCCATCTTTCCTAGATTACCCAAGGTCAGCAAGAAGTCGACGGCGGAACACTCTCCTGGACAAGAGTTGACACGATCACAACCACAGAGACGAAGCGCCAACACATCCCTACCCCTCCTCCACCCCCACCCCCAAAAGCGCCAGTACAGCTACCGTCTCCACCACAGACGCCGATCAAGGCTGTTCCTCCACGGCCGACCCCTGTCGAGAAGCCCGCAGCGCCCGTGGACTTCAGTGCACCAGCAATTGGTGTTGGTGACTATGGTCACTACACCATTGGTGGTCGCCGTCAGCCAATCCACGAATCTCAGAAGCAGCAAGCGGCAAAGTACTTGAGCTCACCCATTACGCCAATCTCGCCCGCGCCTATTGTTCGTCTGGGATCAGGCGTGCAACCGAGCTCACCAAGCCCGCGCCAAATGTCGGTGTGCTCGCCTGCTGCTGTACCCGTCGGAGATCTAAGATCTGGTCTTCGCCGGACAGGGGGACCGAGGCAATCGATGCCCTCGCGTACTGTGTCTGGTGAAGAGAATGAGCTCGAACGACACCTAGCGAGGCGGCGTACATGGGAGCCAAAGGACGATATATCGGATCCGGCGTCAGGTCGCACGTCACGAGCTGGCAGTGTTGTATCTGATGTTAGTAGACCTGGCACTGCGCAGGGTCTGCCAGCAGTTGATGAGACGGACGAAGAGCGGAGGAAAAGTTGGATGAAAGACTGAAACGTATTGGATTACGCGGTATGGTTGGATGCGCTCGTATTGAATTACGTGGCGTGGTTGGATGTGCTAAGATATCTATGTAAATTTCCTTATGATGTGTATGATGTACCGAAGATATTAAAAGCCATATATCGATGCTCACTCCCCTCTTCCGCGTCTTCCCTCTTTGGCCACAAAGATTGGTCTGATCACTGGTGGGACGCTTCCCATCGCTTACTGAGCATAGTACTCCCGACGCAGGTACTTAGCGACATAGCGCACGTCGTCGTTGGAGGACACGATGTGTGCTTCGTTGTCGACTCGTCGCGCGCACGCACTTAGGCTCTGGCACTTTACTCGTGTTAGATGTATTGCGAGATGGCGGTGCGACGCTCACCATGTATTCATCATGAGCAGCGTATTTGAAGAAGGCGTTGGCTTTCCGGCCATAGTCGCGGTGACTCGGATTGACGTTGGCTTCGAAGTTTCGCATGACGTTGCCAGCGTAGCTGCGCGAGGACAGTCAGCCTGCCTGTTCATGTTTTGAGAACGTCGCAACTTACGCGTGGACCTTTGCTCGAACACGCTCACCAGTGACCACCTTCTGCACGAGCTTGGCTGAGACGATATGATCTGGGTGATCGTGTTTCTCATCGCCTTTGTGATCGAGCATGCGTACGTCCGTGGGCTTCCTCATGTGCAGTATGGAGCCGATCAATTCTCTGAGATCTCTAAGCGTATAGACAGCCAGCCCGTCCGTTGATGTGATGCGGTAAATCTCCTTTCGGTACAGCTTGGCTAATGATGCCCCAGTTTGAGCGCCGTATCCTTGCCCAGGTTGCGAGTCATCTGGGAGACGGAGGTAGATGATCTGAATGTTTGGGTGGCCTCTCAATAACCAGGAATGGACGTCGTGGGTACCGATACGGACGGTCTTCTCTTCCTGGGTCGGATCAGTCACAGGAACGCCAGCCATGTGTGCATATGCTTGTTGGAGGCCGTGCTCGAGCGACAGTGAGAAGTTGCCAGCTACACCACGGTTGCCGGAGGTGAGCACTACCTAGAAGTAGGTGTACGAAGTCAGCTTATGTCTCATGAGCAGTCGCTCTTTGAGCTCTACTCACCGTGGTGACGCATTTAAGGACGTGGAGATCATGAAGAAGGTCGGGGTTCTGGAAGAGCAGAGAGTCAACCGGATGAGCGCTAAAGTACACTACGCCTCTACCAAGTGTCAGTATGGGCTGGAGTGATTCGAAGCAGACAACACTACCCAGTACAACTGAAGGGTTTGTTTGTTGGCTCACTGTGGGTGGCTGTTGCAAGCGCACAGAACCACAGAAGGCAGGACCAGAGTGAGCCGAGTGCCATGTTGTGCGGGCGACGTGAGGATGCGAGTGACGGTACGATGCAGTGATGAAGAAGACGATCACGAGACGAGAAGTGATGGTGAGGTGTGAGGGAGGAGAATCTGGGTGGATCTATGCGCACGTGTGTTGTCGTCGATCTGAGGAAGGAGCAGCCACGCAACCATCGAGGAAGGAGGCACGAACATCGTCATCAAATGGTCTTCAAGCTTAGAGCAGTCCTTTTGCTTTGATTACTGCTCAACAATCTGCTGCAGAAAAGCTATTGATACCTTTAGCTTTCCAATGTTCAAGTACGTAGCAGCGAAACCTCGCAAGATCGTCACGACAAGCACGTGAGCTTGGTGCTGAAAAGGTCTTGAGGAACTACTTAGTCTTGAGGGTCATCTTTGCAGACTGTCTATACTCTCTCAGTCAAAGACATAAGAACTCATTTGTTGTCCTCATGAGCTTGAGTGAGCCTCCTTGCTATGTGGAGTACACGAGGGTTGGACTCGCACATGAGCATTGCGGCGTGAGGATTATTTCGAGCTAGCAGCGTCAGAGGCTGTCTTGATGCTTGATTACTTCATAGGAGTTGTTTTTCCACTCGTGGCTGATGGTATTGTAGATGGAGCAACACTGCAGCGCTGAAGAAGCGGATGCACATGGGCGCGGAGTGCACAGGCCTCCAGATGTCGGAACCATTCCGAATGTGGCGCTAGCTCGAACTTGGGAACATGTCCGTGCAGATAAATTTCTCTGAGCACCTTTTCTACGATCGCGAACACCGACAAAGACGACCACAACTTTCCTGCAATGGCTGTCGATAACTCATTGGAGTCGCTCCTTGCAACCCTCGTGACGTCAATACAATCCGCGACCGAAGCCTTACCTACCGAGGACATACTACCGCCAAAGGAAGGGATTTCACTGCTCGATGTCAAGAACGAGCTACTACTCTCGTATCTACAAAATCTGGTCTTTCTCATCTTACTCAAGATTCGGGCTCATTCCGACAGCGCTGGACCGCACCATGATCCCGGTCTGCATCCCCAAGATGAAGTCGTACAGAAACTGGTAGAACTTCGCGTTTATCTGGAGAAGGGTGTACGGCCGCTCGAGAATCGTCTGAAGTACAATATTGACAAGATTATCCGGTCCGCAGACGATGCTGCTCGAAGAACGGATCCAAAAGCAGCCAGCGTCAAGAGCAAGAAACGGTCCAAGGATACCGGTGCAGACTCAGATGTAAGCGACGAAGGGTCAGCAGGCTCTGCGCAAACCGACGACGACGAAGATGAGATGGCATATGGGCCTAGAGGTGCCGCTATGGCCCGTCAAAAGGCAGAGAGCCAAGCCGAGAAGGGCAAAGAGCCGGCAAAAGATGGGATTTACAGACCACCACGAATCACACCCATGGCCATGCCTACCACTGAAGGCCGAGAAGAGCGTCGTGAGCGGCGACCTGCGAAGTCGGCTACGCTAGATGAGTTCATCGCCACTGAGCTTTCTTCAGCTCCCATTGCCGAACCCAGCATAGGAAGCACAATCACTCAGGGCGGTCGCCATACCAAGTCTGAAAAGGAGCGACGTGAGGAGAATGAACGCAGAGAATACGAAGAGGCCAACTTCACCCGTCTGGCTCCGATCAGTAAGAAGGAGCAAGCCAAACGACAAGGAAGAGGACAAGGTGGTGGCTTTGGAGGTGAGGAATGGCGGAGTTTGGGTGCTGGTATCGACCGTATCGAGCGTCTCACTCAGAAGAAAGGTGGCAAAGTTGGCACCCTGGAAATGAGCAGGAAGCGACCTACGAGCGATGGACCCCGAGGATCCGGCTCGGCAGCTGGCGACGCTTTCGAGAAGCGGAGAAAGGTTGTTTCGAGGTACAAGTAGGGCTAGTCAACCACCACCATCCGGAGAATCGATTGCAAACTGGCACTGAATTTGCCACGTCTGTAAAGTCCGCAAGCTGGACGTGCATCATCAATCTACAGCGATGCGGTCACGGGTACCTGCGTCCGGTCTCCAGCGACCTCATAACCTGTTGTTGAAAGAAGTCCGATTTGAGGCTAAAGCTTTGGATATGGAATTGAAAAGCATCACGTCACGAGAGTAGCATTCATGGTGTAGATCCACCTATCATGTCACTATGAGGCCGGAGCAATACCGAATGTGGCAAATGACATCAAACTAAAACATTCTCTGCTCAAGATCTTGGTCGTATCGTTACAACAGCATCTGGGAATAACGCTAAGTAAACATCGTGTCATGTAGTAATCCGATCAGTCTCGCGCCACTGCCTTCGTTAGGTCTTGGTCTTGCGGAGGCCTTGAGCAGCCTAGCAATGCTCATTTCCTCGTCTGAGTACCCTATCCACATTCATGCATACTTGCACTTTACACCCATGCAGCCACACAGCCGCAAGTGTACGATAATCGCCGACCTCAGATTTCAGTCCGAGAACCAGGTCAGTCGTTACGCTAGCCTCCGCAACGCCACGACTAGAGAAGTAGCATTATGCGCGTTATATCACGAACCACTGATTTATAGATCTCCGAGCAGCTTTTCTTCTCATTGGGCTAGTGTGTCACGTTCCTAGAAGCATCCCGCAGTCCGAGAAAGTGGCGAATATGGAGAGAACCGTATGGACACAGTCTGATGATAGAAACTACAAGGCTTTTACTACTGGATTGTGTGCCAGAATAAGTCACGGTATGAATCTGGATTCCGGGGAAGCCTTGTGTATCCAATTGATATGCACGCTGCATGAAAAAAAATCAACACTTTGCTCGACGGGCCATTCACAGCTCAACATGCAAGATGCCGTTCATCGTCCCGCATCGAGGCTATCTTAGCGAGTCATGATCATGCGGGCAGACTTCTCACGAGAAGCGCTGCTACCGAACCCCAGAGCGACCCCGCTAACCAAGCCGCCCAACGAACTCCGTTCCGTTCTCTGGAGGATCACACTCCCCTCCCTGCGTCGTCCAACACGTTCTCTTGTCAGCTTGGTGGCTGCAGCCCACATCCCTCCACGTTCTCGAGGACGGCTGGCCGCGCAGTCTGCTCCGCGAGGGAGGGGTCCACCATTTCTTCTAGAAGCTTTCCAGAAGATGTGATAGAAAACAGGATCGTGCAGCGGTAGGGTTGTAGCGAGATAATGTCGCAAGATGCGGCTTGGTGTCAGCGGAGAGTGGGCCCACGCGATGCAGGCCCAGGACGCCTGTCACATCATTTTTGGCGCTCAGCTCGAGAGGTCAACGGTAGTCGCGTTGTAACATCGGTGAGGACTTGACATTGGTGGTTGTTGGTATGGTAATCAAGCGGTCATGTTAACAACCTGCAGTCTATGTGCTTCAGGCTCATTCTTTAGGCTCTGCAACATCATTGGTAGAAGCGTTGCAATGCTTGTCCAGGTCGGTTCTTCAACTCCAACACTAGCCATTAGGGTACGGTAGGGGTTTGGTGAACCCATGCCAAAGCCCCAAAACATGCGAGAAAACCCCAGTCAGTGGAGCCGGATAAACGACCAAGGCTTGTGGGGTACGCCCTTCGGCTCACCACTGAGCCCTTCATCCCTGCTGCGCTAGAACAGTCTTCAAGCTTCGTTAATATCGGATTCATATCGCGGGTTTCCGAGATTTGGCGCAGCTCCAGCGCTTTCGCAATGATTCGCTGTCTTGGGCGCTTGAAGAGTGCGGCATAGTTGACACTCAGCAAATCTCGCTAGTTGTAGGGTAAGGTTGTATTGAACCCGTGCGCTACGGGCGCTCATGCACAATTCTATGCCTATGGTCTGATTGCTTTATTCAGGAGTATCTACGGTCACTCCCGTTCCCCACAATATCATGATAGCGGCTCAAGCCACCGTGCCGTACCGAGGCCGATGTCATCTTCAGGATACGTGGGAATCCAGAGATCTTCACTATTCCGCAGAAACTTGATTAAGTGTCGTGCGTGTGATGTCCTCAAGTGGACCATGTGCGTTGTGCTACGCGCAGCGATCATGTTGTTGGCTGTATGCATGCGAAAACGGTAGGCGTCGCATTCGGCGAGCTTCCGCGTCCAAACTGTGCCTCTAACCTGCACTTCGGCAGTTTCCATTCTCTCATGATAGGTAAAACAACAGCAGCCTGGTAAGGCTAATGCTGGAGCCAAGAATGATCAAGCCGGGGTGTTATATCTTGTCATTTTATCCGGTAGATCCTGGCACTACAATCCTGCGGTATCCCATGATTGACTCCGTGCGTTCCGCGTAGAGAACATGTGAGGTGCAGGACAAGCGTCGACATACACTGATTGTATACAGATCTTGGGATGTCTTTTTCTGTTAGACGACTTCGAGAGCTGTTCTGAAATGATGGCCCTCAGGTCTTTCGTCTCACCCAATCGTGAGCCGGCAAAACCGCCCCCTGTGTCGTGTAATCACGGCTTCTCGCGAGTTGTATGGTGGAGGCCAATCAGCAACCGCTCTATTTGAGTCGGCGATGCGTGACGTGGTGTCGTGGTGTCGTAGCATGGAAGCGTTGCGGCCATTCTGCCGTCTGTGCAGGAAGCTGTTGGACGTATATCGAGGGTGATTTACTTGCGTGACAGGCTGGACGGCAATCAGGCTTCGAACTTCAATCCTGCTGTTCGTAACCACATCTGTCGCTTCCCTTCGGCTTCTCTGATTATCTCAGCGGAGAGTTGAAGGCTGGGTGCAAGGTGAGCGTATCGCTCCATCTCGAGAACCACGTTGTTGATGATGTCATCCATGGTCGCTGGTGGAGGGAGTAACTGTGAGAGTGATGCAGTCATTGTGGCGCCCATGATGAGCAGAGTCTGTGAAATGATGCTACCCGGATGTCAGTGTAAATTCGCGTTGAAGTTCACGATCAAGCTTACGATAGAGCGCCTTGAAAGAGGTACGGAAGATGACCAGCGTGGTGAGCGGTAATGTACTCGAGCTGACGGACACAAGCCTCTAAGCATTTGTGGCAATTGTCCTGCACGCTGGAATCCATAGCTAGAGACTCATCCTGCAGTACGAGAAGAACGTATGGTCTGAATATGATCGTCCGGCAGGCGAAGTATCGAAGCCTGAGAACAGTTTGTACAGGATTCTGTAACGGCACTCTGTCGAGTGGGAACTGCATGGCTTGAGGCAGTCCTGCATACCACTGATTCAACTGGTAGTCCAATTCCACCACTAATGGGTCAAGCTGGGCAACAGAGGTTGCAGCCGGTCCTTTCGAATACGGTGTCGTTCGTATGTACAACATGGAGCTCACGCGGTTGAGGAGTCTCCGGAGGGCAATTTCCGCGAGGAAGTACCACAGTTCGTCACGGCCAACCGCTTCCATCCCAAGATCCTCAAAGCCTGTTGGTAGCGAAAACCCCTCTTCGAATTGTGCAATACCAGAGTGCGGCAGATCGAGCTCCGCAAGTAGATCGCTAGAATCTAGATCAGCTTGGCCTCAAAAGCGACCTGCTCAAGCGCACCTTTCAATCATGACAGCGTTCCAGTATACACGCTTCCCAAGCTCCTCTTCAGCTGGAGACACCCTTCCTGGGGCGCTCAGAAGTAGTTGCAACTTCATGCTAGCACCAGACAGCACGCTCCACGCCTCTACTGGGCGAACCAGGTACACCAAGTACGCTGCAGCCAAGATCTGGCACTGCGCCGCTACCATGTTATTCTTCGTCATGACACTGGGCAAGAGCGCCCACGCAGCAGCAAAATATGCCAGACCTGGAGGTTCCTTCTCAGGATTCTGCTGGGTGATACTGCCGAGGCTTCCTGCGTGCCCGAGAGCCAACACGAGCAGAACGATGCAACTTTCAGGGCCATCGCGGAAACCATGCGCCAGCGCAGTCTGGTAGTACGTGCTCCAGGTGTATGGATTGACGCATGCGTAGAAGACGTTGACCCTCTCAAAATATGCCTGAACATATGTCCCTGTGTTTGAGAGATCGAGGCCTTTCGTGCTGCTCAGGCTCACAGAATCTCTGGTCATTTCTAGTTGAAGGAGGATTTTGGCGTCGTACTGGCGAGAGACCAGCTCTCGAATCATGGGCGAAGCTAGCAAATTCAACGCAGCCGTATTGTGCGTTTTCGGCATGGTTGAGATGTTCGAAGGATGGTTGGTCCAGGTGCCGATTCCGTTGATTGGCTGAACCATGCTCAGATGTGGCATGTTGCCGGAGCTTCGGGCCAGGAAATCCTCACTTGTGGTGTTGCTAGCAGCAGGGGAATGTGACGATAGTGAGAAAGCGCTAGTAAGACTTGTCTGCAGAAGCCCTTCGATGCGATTGAGATGCTCCAATATTAGCTTGTCACCAGCATCCAATTTGATGCCTGGTTCTCTGTAGATGCATTCTGCATTCAATTCTGTGCAAAGCCTGCATTTCGGTCTCGTGCCATCGCATCGCGACTTTCTCGATCGGCAAATTTCACACTGTAGACTATCAGTATTGCGCCACACGTATGCTTGACAAGTTTCACAGTACCGCAATCGTCGCGCGACGGCGCGGATAGTCGATTGTGTCAGTGCTGGGCCTTTTCTTTGAGGAAGGCCGTGCCTCGGTGCCAGACCCATTTCCATTGTTGCTGGTGGGTGCTGTGCCATTTAATTGTGCTGGCGGGGTGAGATCGCTGGACATCTCACGGTCTGTTCCCGAAGATTGAGACATATTGCGGGGTCGCTTCCTGAAAGGATTGCTGGAGCCGCCGTGGCCAGAGAAGAGACCATTCGGCGATTCGAGGAGATGGGGAGACCTCAGGGCAGATTTGAGGATAAAACTGCCTGCGTCCGGCAAAGTGGAAAGATTAAGGCAGAAAGAGTCTGAACGCGGAAACTGTAAACCATTGGTGGTTGCTGCTGACACGGGACTAACGTCTGGAGAAGGCGTTATAGCCGACATGATTGGTGGACGACAGGCGGCGACCAGGGACGTGGCTTAGACAATGCGGCGTGTGCAGTCGTGCAGCCACGATAATTATCGATACAGAGACAAGTATGTGAAGGATTGAACGTGTCTCGCCTTATAGATAACGGAGGTCAAATGAGTTGAACGTCAGACGGGACCCCAGCATGACTATATCGTCCCCAAATCTCGCCTCCTTAGCTCCACGAAGCCTCCTCGCCATTGCGAGAAGGATGCGAATGCGGGGATGGCATGGGTCTTGGAGCACTCCACAGCACCGTGCTCAGAATGTCGAAAACGGCGCCAAACAACGTATGCAGGGGTCTCATGTGGACGGCACGAAAAGGCACCTGGTTTGCAACTCCCCCTAGCCCTCCACTACCCGTCAGCAAATTACCATCGATCATGCAAGAGGACTGCTAGAAGCTCCGGTGATGACGGGCTGACGACCGACAGTGTGGGTGAGGTGTGCCTGCTTACAGACCAGCGTGCAGAAGCACGAGCATTAAGAAAGACCAAAATTTGGTCACCATGCGGCAAGTCCGGAGAGGATATCGAAGCGAGTAGGCGGACCATGCAGCCATGCACATACCAACCACTTACGGCTAGCTGACCAGAACCCATCATCAAGGCGACGTGCGTCTCCAGAAATCAGAAGATGGAGCATCAGCGTGATGTTCGAACGGCGGTGGACCTGCATGGGGTAATCTCATGATCATTCAAGAGCGCAAGTCCATCGCTTGTATATTGCTGCCAAGATGTACCACCTGTAAATCGAAGGTCGGACGATCGCCTGATAGGCTGGTAATAGCTTCTACGCCGCCACTAATATCAAATCGCTGCCCAAATGCTGGCGACTGGGTTTGGCCTGGCGTAGAACCCACCGAAGCTGGTGGATGGAAGCAAGGCCTTGCCATGCCAGCCATGGGGCGGCTCGTAGTCGCTGAGACGCCGCTAATGCGGCCAGGCGTCGAGCGTAGTTGTACGCTGCTGCAAGAACTACTCACCGCTGGTAGCACCCAAATCGCTTCAGTGGCGATACACTGTTGCTGGCCTTGCTGGCCTTGCTGGCCTTTCACGCCTATTGTATGTTGGGGCGGGAAGCTCGCAAGTTTAAACGGTACCGGTATGAAATGGTGGGGGAAGGGTGCGGAGACTATTTAGGCAAGGTGGGTTTCCAGAGAGGTGAACCGTTGCAGCCAACAGACCAAGATCTGCGCCACGCGGAAAAGGTCTCCTCTTGTTGATCAAACAGCTCGTGAGTTGTGACCATGTTGTGGTTCTCGAATGAACAGCCATGAGTCAAGCAACACATTCTTGCGAAATAGCCGGTGGGTACCTGAAGCTGACTACCACGAATTCGGTCAACTGGAAAGAGAGGCTGTGGCCGTGTGCCCTTTTGTTCACAATACAGTCAGCATGATATGAAGATAGCGAGAATCTGATGAGGCTTATGTATGCTCGAATTTGAGGAGTCTCTGGCATTTAACCGGACGTCGCTGCACTACGGAACAGCACCAACCGGAGTGTAACAACTTGCGATGTGCTTTGTTCTGTATCGCAAGATTGAAAAAAGATCACTCAGAGAAGATGCAATGGTAGTAGAAGGTACCGAAGCTGTAACCGAGAAGGCCCCCACGAACAGGTCTCACGGCGTGGTAGTGGTATGCCGCTATGGTTGCGCGGACGCGGCAGATGGACGCGTCGGGCAGCAAACGAACCCAGAGAAGCGGATAGAGGGAGGTTCCATATGAAATTCTCGATCAAGAAAGTGACACATGGAAGACATGCGCATTCGTACCTTCTCTCTTTACCTGCATGTTTGTTTACATTATGACGTCGCTTCCTCCTTACAAGCACGCACAAACACTGCAAGTTTATTGCGCTGTTTCGAGCGAACAAAACTCTCTTCTCATGTCGCACAAACGAGCGAACAGCAGCGCGGATTGAAGAACGCTGTCGAAAGTTTTCCGACTTGACAACTGTTCAACTACTTCCGACCAAGGTTAATCACCCGCATCTTCGCAATCATCAACAAACTTGCTCTAGATGAAGCCTGAAGCGCTCGACGCTATCACCACTCAAACAATGCGACCAAGCGCTTTGGAAGCTGCTACGAGTCGAGACCCAGAGGAGGGTATAGGCCAGAAGCATAAAGACTCAGAGACCACGGGCGATGTGAATGTGAATTTTCACTCTGCAGCCATCAGGTCATATACTCACACCGACAGGCTCCCGGTCCAGCTACTCCAAAACAACCCTCCACACCGATCGTTCAGCGCATCGACGGCACGCAATCCGCAGCCAAGGTCGTCGAAGATGTCGCTCATGGTGTCAGAGCTGCTGTTGACGGAGCGATCTCTTGGGCCGAGAAAAAAGTCGAGGCACTGACCGCGGACGCGGACACCACCGGTCCATATGGCTCAGCAGCTACCTCTGTACCCTCGGATCTTGACCCCATTGCGAGCGGCTTGCCACTACCGGCTGTCACGACGCAGAAAGAAAAGGAGTTGGACGAGCATGAGCAGAAGGAGAGCAATGAAAAGAAGGATGGACAGAGTGATCGGAAGAATGAGAAGAGCGACAGCAAGGGACCACCTTGATGAAATGGAGTGGAATGGGGAGTATGATGAGAAGGCATCCAGGATACAGCAACATTGATTCCCTGGCAGCTTTGCAAAAGACCCACTGGGGGCTTCGAGGGTTGTATAGCTCTGTGTTCGTACAACAACAGCAATATTGTAGATATTCAAAACCATGTCTCCAAAGATGACGATACTCTCACCTAGCGGACCCGCATCCACGTGAAAGTGGGGATCGTCCGAATCCAGCAACGTGCCTCGGGTAGGCAGACTTCATCACATCTGAAAACAACGAGAAACTCCATCAGCAAGTTTGTTCTCTCTTACAAAACCCTGAATCATCCATTGGTTCTACAGTCTTCACAAGTACAGCAATGGCATCCGCAACAACGACCAGCAAGAACTCGCTCTTGCTTGCTGCAGCTACGGCTCATGCCGTTCTCGCGGTGGGACACACGGTACGCTAGAAAAAAACTACAGATCTATGGGTTCAGACATGGATGTGAGGCTGATTCGCTCGTAGATGAAAGGGTTGGACCAGTTCAAGCACCCGTCGCTGAACACGCTTCCAACAGCTCTGCGCGGTGCCGTGAAGGCAGGATGGTACGAGGGCAGTATGTTCTTCGCCATCATGGGTATGTCACCAGCATTTCTTTGTCCCTACTTGAAAATTACAGGAATATACCTACTCACCTTCCATCTCCTCTTCTCCTAGCAGCTCAAGACTGACATCATCTCAAGGCATATTGAACTACAAGTGGGCTCAAACTGGCATCTATGACATCTACGACAAGTCCATCGCCGGTGTGTTGATCACTCTGCTCGCTGGCGCTGGAGCTGCGTACTACAAAAGCGGCGACAAGCCGACTGCAACGACGCTGGCAGTCGTGGCTATTATTCAGGGTCTGGGCGTGAGGAATGGTTCGTACTCGCGCTTTGTTTGAACTGTCTAGCTCGGATTTTCTTTTGCTATGAGATGAATTGTGCTTATGTTGTGTAGGATGGGCTTGAGAGAAGGAACGTGGCATTGAAATCGGGAGGTTCAAGAGATTCCGGGTGGTGTAAAGTTACATGTTCATTTCAGGAAAACGTCAGGTGCTACTTCATCATTGTCATTCTCTGCTCATAAATACATCGCAAAACGCCCTGTGCAGCCACCGTCCTAACAGCCTCAGAGCTCTCGATCTCATGAGCTGGTGGCTCAGTGTCTGAGAATCAGCCCATTATTATGCATGTCGCTTTTGAGCCATCCGGTCATCGTAGTCAATAGACAAGTCGAGGGCTTCCCAAAACGTGAACGCCATCACCACCTGTGCTAGCCCAGCGCCGTAAGAGTGTCCATCATTAGTCATTATCCCGTCAATCGCACAGCATCTGCCGTTCGATTATTTCTTCTTCTGCACGTCCTTGCTCTTGCCTGCATCCATGATCTGGATCGGGACCTGGCGCTTGCTGTTGCCAAGCAGGCGGCGGAGGCGTGTGATGTAGTACTCCTCAACCGTCCTGCTCGGATTATCATTGTGCTCATCCTTAGCCAGCTGCTCAAGGCGAAGGCAGGTACGGTCGAAGCTCTCTTCCAGCTCATCCGCCCAGTTGCTCTTCTCAGTGACGCCGTCGCTCTTGAAGCTCACGCGGCTGCGCAGGCTGTTGGCGTCGAGAGCGGTAGTGCTCGTGGAGGAAGCATGCTCAGCAAGGGTGGTGCCAGTGGCTGGAGGAGGCGCCTGTGTGGGCAAGTCCTTTGAGGTGAAGGACAGGTACTCTTCGATGCGCGGGTTGACGGTAGGAGAGCCTAGAGCAATGGGGACTGAGCCTGTGCCTAGCGGGGAGATGAGAGGGGGAGGCTTGGACATACTAGCGTGACCGGGACAGTCCTTGTCTTTGCTGTCCTCGCTCATGATCTCGCTGATGCTGGCCATCTCGCACTCGTCGCAGCCATCGGCAGAGGGCTCGGCAGAGCGGTTGCTGGACGTCACGTCGGTATTGCGGTGGTGACGGTGCTTCTTGCGGTCCTCAATCTTCAGCTGCGCGAGTCTATCGCCAATGATGCTGAAGCCGCGGCCGCGAACAGGCTGGCGTCCCATCATCGACGGGGTCGGAGAGCCAAACACCGGCGTGTTGATTGGTGGCGACGGGTACATGGCCTCGGCTGCCGAGTCATTCAGCTGTTCGGTGATGGGCCCGAGGATGCGAGTGACGGCAGCGAAGTCCATGGGCGGCGGAGGCTCGACGACCGCAGCATCGAGGAGCTCAGCCGCTGGAGTCGGATTCGGGACAGAGGGGCCATCAGATTGGGAGCCGAGAGAGGTGACCTTGTTCATCGTGGTTGCAGACATGGCTATGTCGAGTGGTGAGTTGAAGTGCGAGTGAAGTGTAGGTCAAGTGTAGGTGAGGGCGGATGTTGCTCAGTGGCAGCAAATGGAGTTATTGATCAAGGGTGTTGTGGCTCGTGAGCGCAAACGTACCTCGAGCAGCGCAGTGATGCGAAACACGTGCGCGCCTGGCTGGGATGTCGTGGTGCTACAGCAAATACTGCTTACGAATGGTGAAGCGACTACGAACGCGCTGTTGATGGGGTAGCGGGGAGGTGCGTGGAGCGGACTGTGGTGGTGAGGGATCGTGCGCCTGCCGCGAGTTAAACAGCAGAGGAGCAGGAGCCAATGGCGACTTCGTGGGGAAACGTGTAAAGCGAGGTGAATGAGGAATGTTCGGGAGCGGCCGGGGAAACAGCAATGGCGGTCGGGAGCAAACAGACACGGGCCGAGACCAATGATTTGTCTTGACTTGTTCGCAGCATTCACCGACTAGAGTGCGTACTCAACGGCCGCGAGTGAAGCATGCAACTTCCTAAGTGACTAACGCATCGTGTCCACGCTCCCACTGGTCCTTACGTTCGGATTGCGCTGGAGAGCTTCTAAAGTCCCTGATGGTGTCCTGAAAACGGAAGTACTCGAAGGCAATTCATGCATTGCAATGCCAGTTGCAACCACAGCATTAACTCGATCTTCACCATGTTCCAATGCATTAGAAACGCCGTTCTGTAGGTCGGACCCACCCCTCTGTCCTAATTGCCTTCTCTTGAGCCACGGGACGAGATTGTAGTATACTCCACACAGGAAAATACCAATCCACAGAACGAGTTCAGTGCCGTATATGGCCATACCCGGTACGTCAAACGTAGGCTGGAAGACAACCGACACCAGGGAAAACACATCGCCAAGGGCATCGATGCCAACAAAGATGAAGGAGATGCCTCGAACGGTGCGGTGGACGTAGACATCGATGTAGTGCCTCAGAACGCCAGCTGCAAGAAGGACAGCCGATGCAACGGCCATGAGAATCGCTGGCCATTCGATTTTCTTGTCTTTGGCGTGACCCACGCCTATGATAAGTCCAACTTGGATTGCTCCCATTGTGCAGGCGACCGGGACCACGACTAAGAGAGAACGAAGGACCGACCATTTCTGTCAATGTTCAGCTTTTGTTTACTATGCAGTGTCATCGAAACTCTTTTACCCGTTCATAGTAGAAACACTGTATCCATGTCACCAGGCTCAGCAATGTCAAAATCTGGGGCTGTATCCTCAGAGCAATGTTGAACTTCTCGGCAATGTTATAAACACCTAAAGGGACGCCTGCCCAAGCCCACAGCATCATCATAGTCGGCTGAAGCCCAGTGGCATTGTGACGACGGTAATTTATGATGATTTGAGGAATGAGCTGTGACATTTCTGTTAGCTGTTTGCACGGCGGAGGAGCAGAAATTGTGAGATTGCCTACCTGTATTGACCAACACACTGCGCCCAGCGTACCAAGCACGTTTGCTGCCACGGGGATGTTCATTACCAAGAAACAAGCATGCACGGGAGATAGAGAAAAGAGCAGTGGATGAAGATGATCAAGTAGATAAAGAGACTGTTGTGTTCACTACAAGACACACGGCAGAAGCCAAGCAAAGTCTGAAAACAAGAGCATCACTACGCCAAACTAACATCAACGGCATGATGAAGCAGTTGCCATGACCTATTAATGAAGTAGAGGTAGCTGTACCCGTCTGTGGAAAGACGTAGACGCGAATCATCCGAGGCTGATGCACGGACGGACGATTGTCGGCGAGCTTGGAAATCACCACCGCACCACCTGCAATGTCTCGTCCACCACGCATTGAACTCAAGAGGAGAAGATGGCTCCAGGACAGGTAGAGACGGCTGAGAAGCAAGACCAGGAGCAGCCTGTGGCCAAGAAGCTGCCGAAGGGCGTAGTACTAGGTCCAGATGGCAAGCCGTAAGTACAGACCTGGAATGCGCCGGAAGCTCTGCATCTCTGCGCATACCATTAATTGCTTCACGGAACATGGCAAAGCTTATACATGTACTAGTTGTCGCACCTGCACCGATGTCGCGTCTTGGTTCGCCATGACAGGCAGTAAACCCAAAAAGTCACCAGCCGCCACAGACACCACCGCCCCGCCCACGTCTACAGTCGTCTCCTTCCTCCCTTCCGACTGCCCTCCCGATGTCGAAGCCCTCGGGCGCTCTTCGTGGACACTCCTCCACTCCATCGCCGCGACATACCCCACACAGCCTACGCCACAACTGCAAACCGAAACCAAGTCCTTCCTCTCCACATTCGGCAAGCTGTATCCATGCTGGGTATGTGCCGAAGACTTCCAGAGCTGGATGGCGAAGAACACGCCGAGGGTCAGCAATAGGAATGAATTCGGCACGTGGATGTGCGAGGCGCATAATGCTGTGAATGAGAAGCTGGGCAAGGAGAGCTTTGATTGTACGAGGTGGGAGGAGAGGTGGCGGACAGGCTGGAAGGATGGGAGGTGTGACCTTTGATGTGACAATCACGATGGTCATGTACAATATGTGTTGATGATGGGTTTGGGATGAGATATGCAAGCATGGCGGATACACCACTTTGCACGATCACGAGCATTAGACGCATGGGCATTGGGCGGCATTTGAACAATACAAAGACACTTCTCTACTTGACCTTGTAACGACGTATCATCTCAGATCGTATGGTCAGCGTCACATGTCTACGGATTGCTCTCGCCAACCCCTCGCCCCTCAAGTCTGGCACGCTAAAGCACTCAACGTCCCGACACAACGTTCAGCGTATATGCATGATATCACGGTACCAGCTCCTCTCTACCAGCTCACAAAATGGAGGGGCGGGCTCGACACATACTTCTTCCCCAGTCCAGCAGGTGTCTGTCACCATGTCCTTGACCACCCTCCCAGACACATCCAAAACCCTCAGAGGCGAGCACCGCTATTACTCGACGTCAAAACGAACACCATCACTTCTTCCATCCACTGCCAACCAAATCCGACAAGCAGCCTCGTCTAAATCATCCCACCTCGACCGCAACTGCGCCATCGCCCTCGGTCTTGTGGCACTCCTCATTCTTCTCGTCTCATCGTATGTCCTGCAGCGCCACATCAAGAACACACGGCGCGTTGAACAGCAACGTCGACTTTCAACTGTACGCTCCGCATCGCCAGATCCGAATCCAAGCTTCAAGATGGGTAGCACCTGGTCGAAGAGTGCGTACACGGTACGTGGGAAAAAGCGTACCAGTACAGTGGACGTAGAAAAGGAACGCAGGAGGGAATCAAGGGTGGATTCAGCTGCTACGACGGTAGTAGGCAGTATCGAGGAGGAACTGCACATATCGTCCAAATCTGTAATGTCTCGTTCGCCGTCGCCGCACTCTAGAACACGCACGCTATCGGCATCGTCAAAAGGCCGCTCACGCCACCGTCGTCAGTCTAGCGTTCACGGCATTCCTGCTGCTTACTTCGCGGAGCCGAGACGCACGTCCTCGGACGGCAGGCGTCGTGGCTCGACTGCACAAGCATGTCGCCGTATTTCGTCGCTCGAGACCATCCACGAGCCTGAAACTATAGATATCGAAGCGGATAAGAGAGGATCCAGGCTTTATGACTGGACCAGACCCGGAAGTGTAGCGGAAGAGAACACTAAGATTTTTGGCGCAGTATCAAGTGACTCTGCGCAGCTACATTGTGTAGTGCCTGGTGTAGTGCCCGATTGTGTTAGTGACGAGGAAGAAGGCGGTCACGAGGGTGTCGTATTAGAAGACTTTAGGGGTGTGGTGTGGAACACGAACTCCAGGCTTGACAAGAACAAGTCAGCCGTGAATCAAGACACTGGTCCAGCACCGGACGAAAGAGATATGGAGGGAGTACAAAGGTTAGACTGGGCGGAGCAAACAGCTTCAGACGGTGGTCGCCGCCGTCAAACAATTGGTTAGCTGAACGGAATGGCAAGCCAGACTACGAAAAAAACCAATGCATTTCTATTCGTACTGTGACTGTATGAGATCTGTAAAGACGTGATTCAAGTCCTTCTCTTTCTGCAACGCGGCATTTGGCCGTAGTCTCAAGTGACATCTGATCCAATATCGTCGACATGACAAGTCTCAGTAAGGCGACGATCGCTCAATTCTGCGAGCCATTTGAGGGCCATGTATTCAGTCACATTGTGGTATCATCGATTGTAAATGTCGCACAGGTCGCACTGCTAGATGCTTATCTCATGATCTCTTGGAAAATGAGGACTGAATGAGAGTTAGTACAATGGAAAATAGCGTCTTGAATAAAAACATCTTACGTTTCAGCTGCTCCTTGGTCAAGTTGTCCTTGTTCTTGTCGAAATCGAAGAACTCTTCTGGAATCGGGTCGGCGGTTGGCTCGTCCTCGGGATCATGGTAGGGCTCCAGATATGGGTGCTTCAGGGCATCTTCAACTGTGATGCGCTTGACTGGGTTGAAAGCGAGTAAACGCTCTAGAAGGTCCAGAGCCAAATCGTTCGTCTTCGGGAACATGGCCTTCCATGGGATCTTCTTCTTGAAGGGTAGCGATCGAATGTACTCGCGAGCACGACGCGACTTGATGCCGTAGTAGTCCTCCATGGTGGGCGTACCAAGCACGTCCAGAATGAGAGTCAACTGGTGGTGGTAATCTTTTCCTGGAAATAAGGGCTTGCCGCTCAGCATCTCTGCCAAAATGCATCCTACACTCCACACGTCGATGGCCTTGGTGTACTCCTTGAAGGTCAACATGATCTCCGGCGCACGGTACCAGCGAGTTGCGACGTATTCTGTCATGAAGCCCGAGTTGTCCTCGGTCGAAGCAGCCGAGCGCGCGAGACCGAAGTCGCACACTTTGAGATCGCAGTTGGCGTTCAGGAGCAAGTTGGAAGGCTTAAGATCTCGGTGGAGAACGTTTGCGGAGTGCATGGCCTTCAAGGCACGCAGTGTCTGGTAGATGAAGTACTGGCAGTGGTCGTCTGAGAGCTCCTGAGTGCGAATCACTCGGTGCATGTCAGTCTCCATGAGCTCCTGCGTGGCTGTTAGCTAAGATGTACAATATACTGCGAGCATACACACCTGGATCAGATAGACCTCGGTGAAGGTCTCGTAGTTGCGAGGCTTCTGGATGTCGAGTATGGAAATGATGTTCTCGTGGTTGAAGTATCTCAGCAGCTTCATCTCTCGCAGCGTCCTCAGGCAGAACATGGAGTGGTCGAAGGGTGTAATCTTCTTGATGGCGACCTTCTGACCTGACGGCTTGTGGAGTGCGGAGCTGCCCTACTATCAGTATTTGCCCCCAAAGACCTAGTCAGCCTGACTTACCAGACGACACCATAGGCGCCTTCACCGACCACATCCTGGATGTCGTACTGCTCCGAAACGTTGAAGGAAATCTTCCTCGAGCTTCCGCTACCTGCTGGAGGCATGTTGATGGCAGTTGTGGGTATAGGCGCGGCTGCGCGATGTGCTGGATCGAAGGGAGCCGGTGCTCAGTGCGCGTATACTAGTCTCGATGGTGGCTCTGCAAACATGTCAATCAGCAAGAGCGTTCGACAAGATCAACGATGTTTGCGAGGAAGCAATTTGAAAGTCTTCGTGCAGCTATGGAGAAATGGTGTTGCGACCAGACAGGTTCGGAGTGCTGGTCTCAGCCCCACGCTTCTTTGTGGCGCGAGAGTAAGGGATGCTCTCCAGCTGTCAATGAGGGCTACAAGCGAACAAAGGAAGACGCCTTCCGCACGGCTGCTCTTCACGCCGCAAGGAGGAGCGCTGCTTACGTACCGACGGTTTAAATTAGTCGCTGGCTCAATTGGTCCGGAGCTTATGTCGGTTTGGTCGAATGCGGTGGTCTATCCCCGTGCTGCCGTATGTGTCGTGCGTACTGCGCAAGACGATGGAGCGATGGTGCGATGGTACCGCTGGTTTCGAAAGTTGCAGAGCTCTGACTACTAGGGCAGATCTCGTGGACGGGACGATCGCACGAGGCCAGGTCGTGGTGGTAACAAGGAGTGAGGATGAGTGTGGGACCGAACGAGGGGCAGGGTCCGTCAAGGGTCTGAGTGATTGTCAATGTCCGGCTAGCTTTCGGTGTGCGAAGTGACGGCTGGAGCGTGCGAGAGAAACGTGGTAGCGTACCGACTCGATAAGCTCCTTCCAAATGTTGGAGAGCGCCTTCCTCAAGAAGTCGTTCGTGTGGAGGAAGCTGCGACGGCGGTGTTGTTGATGTTTGCGCGGGTCGCTGTTGCCCAGGTGGGGATGGTGGGGTAACGTACTCAGGAACGCCTGTATGACACGACAGACGACAGACGACGAGTGAGCTCAGGATCAGGATCAGGATCAGGATCAGGACAGCGACGAGCTTATGGCATGCAGTTATACCGTCCAGTTATACCGTCCCCACGCCTGCTGCACCATTGCGCTTGTCTGGTGGTGCCCGCAACCCGCCCATGCTCTAGCCGCCGAGGGGCCTGGCTGGGTTCGAGAGCTGTGCGCCGCGCCCATTGGTGTGACTCTGGCGAGTCACCGCAGTGCAGCATCGTCTCCTGTGATTTCTGCTGTATGCACGAGACCCTCCCTACGCCGCGAGCCGTTTCGCATGTAAAGGCTAGCCGATAAACATCGTTAGTTGTCTTCCTGTCACTCCTAGTCTGCTCATCAACCATCAGATGGTCGTCCAACCTCAATCTCACCAAAGTCTGACTGTCTTGCTCTGACCCGAGCACGTAAACTCTATGGACAAAAGTCCGTATCATAGGGCAGGCGCTGAAACCACAGGGGCGAGTTCCATGTCTGCGACATCTATACTTAGTGGCCCGGTATAAGGGCCAACATTGCCTGCGGATGCGAACGGCCCCGAGACCATTGGTTCTCCGTACTGCTGAGGCGTCCCTCCATCTCAACGCGTATCGACCACCAACCCTATGAAGTAAACCAACAATATGGCTACTGGGGACTTCGTGCGTTATCACAGTGTCTTGAGCGCCACAAGCTCTCTTTCTGCAGTCTGATGCTCGTTCAAAAGCATGGGTATCCTTGTTTCACCGTCGAAGAACCTGAGACTTCTAGAAGTGTTTCACTCAATAACCGCCTCGCTTGACCACCTGCATCTCGAAACCCGAAGATTCAGGCATCTGATTTCGCGAAAGGACCTTCTGCATTCTTTCAAACCTGCATTGCGATCTCGACGTTCCCAGCGATCGAAGAGTGGATGCCTCGCGAGCTAGTGTCCACTGCACACCTCGAAGGCTGGCAGTGGAATCAAGCGTTGGCTGAGTCACCAAACCCATCGTTGCCATGTGGTGCTGCCAGACTCCATGAAGTTGGGTGCGAGCAAATGACCAGATCTGCAAGAGCAACGAGGATCACATGGTGAGCAACAGCACATCACATATATGGAGTACGTTTCTTCATTATGCAATTCATAATACGTCGCAAAGACTGCGAATAGACGTCACCGCTCCAAAGAACTCCTAACGCCCTGCCGAACCGCTACCTGTATAGCCTCAATCGAAAAGATCCCATGCAACATTGTATACTTCAGTTACCACTCCTTCTCCTCATGAAGGCTGGGAGTCACCTGAGATAGGCGTAGGAAGTCAGCATTCGCCTCAGACACAGTTCGTACGCGGGACTTGACTCACGCCGAAGCAAGCGTTCCCATCGGCGGGTATTTGTGTCCTTCTTGCTCGATCCGTGGACCGCATGTGCACCATTCCTCCGAGGGTACGTTGGACATGACGCCGGAGACGTGCTTGCCGCAGCCCCACCACGTTGTCTTATCTGTATGGGTTCAGCACATGTCTACGAGGTCACTATCGATCAAGAGTGTAGACTCACGGCACGAGTCGCAGGCAGCTTTCTTGCACATGTTGTTGGTTGTGGGCTTGAGTGTGTGTGTGTTGGAAAGTGGGAAGCCGAGTGTAGGTGTCTTTGTGGTGGAGATGTGAATAGCCCGTGGATCGTGGCGTGTACTGAAGACGATAACACTGGGACCCAATATGTGTTTATCGTGTAGTCGGAGGAAGCCTAAGGCAGATATTGGATGTAATTTGTACTCTACACATTTAAACCTGGGACATCGCTTTTATATCAACCAAACTCCAGTGCCTAGTCTCATCTCCTCCACCATACTATCTCCCGCGGCACGGTGTGACCTCTCACTCAAATTCTCTCTTACCCCATTCCTCCAGCTCACCTCGCCCTCACGAACGTCGCCGAACAGAGTCGCCGACCTAGTTCGGACAAGCGCTCACACCAATCACACCGCACCGCCGGCTGCATGTCGCTCGCTTGGCGCGCGGAAGAGGCGCACGCTCGACCTCTAGTCCGGGCCTGGGTGGACTTTACTCGTGAGCGCTGACGACGAAGATCGCGTCTCGGTTGGTGGACTTCTGTCAGGGTGGATTTGCGGTGTGGAGGATTAGTAGCAAGTGGGGTGAATTAGCACGTAGGTGGGCGTGGACTAAAAATGGTCGCCGGCGTGGCGGAGGAGAGGCAAGAGAATGGCGCGCATGAAGTATGAGACTACTGGGGGTTTGCATGGTGCGTGGAGGGCTGCACGTGGTGTGTGCGAGAGGAATTTGGAATGCTTGTCGTGGGCTGAGGTGGTAGTGTGTAGGTGCTGAGTTTGCGAGACGATCTGCACGATGGTGATTTAGGATAGTAATAAATTAGACACGGCACTACGTCCTGTATGACGGTCTAATGATATGTGAACATGTGTGTAAGATAGTCCATAAAGCACTCAAATACAATGATGTCGTCCAAAATTCCACCCATTAGCGCCCTCGGTACGATAAAAGCTAGCCAACTGGCCTCGATTCATGCCGAAACTTTTGGTGTCATGCCGAAAACGCCTCCGCTAGAGTATGCCTATAATTCTACGGTCTATGCGATCACCGCCGCATGCTGCAGCCAGCTCGCCGACCTCTGGGCCGTCGATATTCCGGAGATTTTGGTGTCCGTGACTGACATAGTTTAGTCAAATGTGATCTTCGTGGCCGCCTTGACGTTCTCAGTGTCTTTGTAGAATGCTCCATAGGCTCCGTGTTCCTTCTTCTTGACAGTCGTGCCAAATTTGAGTAGTTCTTCTGGGACTTCCTGATTTGCGGCTTTGAGTACGTTGATCAATCTGTTGTACAGTTAGTATGTAGTCTACAATGTTCGCGTGATGTTGGGAAGCACTCACGACCCTGAGAGACCCTTGTCATGGTCGGTAAAGAATGTGATTGCTAATCCTTCCTTTCCAGCACGGCCAGTTCGTCCAATGCGGTGCACATAATCCTCCGCCGTCAGTGGGAAGGTGACGTTGATTACAAGCTTGACCGCCGGAATATCCAAGCCTTCAATCTAAGTTAGCAGTGAGACCGAGGTGCATGTGGGTGGTGAACTTACCGCGAGCTGCAACATCAGTCGCCACAAGAAGCGGCACTTCTCCTTCTTTGAACGCCGCAAGCGAGGCACTGCGCTTCTCCTGGCTGAGATCACCGTGGATTCCGCCAACACGGAAGCCCTTCATGCGAATGAAGTTCTCGATGCGCACAGCCTCTTTCTTGTACAGGCAGAAAACAAGAATACGGTCGTCCTTGTTCTTGCCCGACTGGTATTGCTTGAGCAGCTGGATCAGACGCTGCTCTTTAGCGTGGGGGTCTAGTACTTCTACGAGCTGCTTGATGCGAACATTGGCGCGGAGTTCGCCTGACACGTTGTCGCCAATGGTGATCCGAACGGGTGACTTCATGAAGGTGGCGGCGAGCTCACGGACCGAGGGTGGCCAGGTCGCCGTGAACATAAGGGTCTGACGCTGCTTGGAGGTTTGCCCAATGATCAGGCGAATTGGCTCTTCGAACCCTTTATCAAGCATGCGATCGGCTTCGTCCAACACCACGTACTCGGCTTTGCTCAGATCCGCCGAGCCGTCTCCAATGAGGTCGTTGAGGCGTCCCGGTGTAGCGACTACAATGTGCGCTTTGCGGCAAGCAGCAACCTGAGGGTCTTTCGGCACGCCTCCGTACACGCAGACCACGGAAAGCCCAGCAGGCGTCGCCAGCTCGACAAGCTGATCGTAGATCTGAACCGCCAGTTCGCGAGTTGGCGAAACAATAACGGCCTTGATGCCCTTCCGCTTATCTTTGGGCATGGAGGTAATGAACTTGACACACGGCACGCCAAAAGCGAGCGTCTTGCCAGATCCCGTCTCTGCCACTCCGATCATGTCCCTGCCTGCGAGCAAGAAGGGCCATGTCGCTGCCTGTATAGGTGTGGGCGCGGCGAAGTTGGCAAACGGCGCGCGCTGCGACTTGTCGGTGATCGGCAGATACTTGAAGTCGATGATGGGGCGGAGGGTGCGCGCGGCGGGCTTAGGGTCGTTTATAGACATGGTGTTCTTGGTGAGGAAGGCGTCGATGTCCGACTGAGGCAGTTGCGCCAGCTCCTTGTCTTCGGTGTATGCGCCCGACGCCTCTACACTTGCGTTTGAAGATCCGATCTTTGATGGGACGGCAGGGGTCGACTTCGAGTCTGCTTCCTCCGCCTTCGACGCCTCCTTCAGCTTCTTCTTCTCTGCCTTGCGCGCAGCTTTCCGTGCAGCTTTGGCGGCATCCTCGTCTTCTTCATCGACGGCATCAGACGCTGTAGTTTCCGTCTGCTTCGAGCTCTTCGCTGCCTTCGCCTCCTTCCGCGCCTTCTTCGCGGCCTGCCGCTCAGCCTTGGACACCTCCTCGGCGTCAGGTGTTACAGCGCTCCCTCCGTTGGTAGCAGGCGCATCGATCGTCGCAAGAACATCGCTTGCAGCAGACTTCTTCGACTTCTCGCTCTTGTCCTTCTTACTCTTCTTACGTGAAAGCTCGGGCTTGGCAGTCGCCTCCTCCTGAGCAATATCGGAAATTGGTCGCTTCCCCATGGTGTTGTGTCTCGCGCGGTACTGAGCAATGCGCGTGTATGAGGCGGGAAAATAACTTTTTCCACCAGCCGGCTGCTTCACTGGTATCGATAGCACACTAGTCCGTGATTGGCTCGATGCTGCTTGGACCCCTGTTGATCATCTTCTGCGATTCCTATCTTCAACCTGCACCATCAACATTGCTCTCGGGATGGGACGCGAAGTCTCAGTGCAGGTGCAATAGCGCTGTATTGAAAATCGAAGTGCGACAGACATATTCGAACTCTCTCAACAGGTCAATTACTTTACTCTCTGCCATGCGCATTTCCGACAAGCAACACACGACTTGAGGAACGAACGAGTAATCATGGCGGACGTAACAGAATTTCGGTGCTGGCCGTCTTGCGTCGATGCGCTTGATTGGTCTCAAGACGGTATCCTTGCGCTCGCTAGTGATGAGCGTGTAGAACTACTGGTGAACCCACGCGATGCTTCCAAACATTTGTTCCTGCTAACTAATCAGTTCCCAAACACAGTCACATTCGACAGAGACGTAGACGTCGCTCAGTGGCAGCACACTCCCTTGCAGGTACCTTTTTTCACTAAGGAGGAGTTGCCAGACAAAGAGCCTGCGCCCTTATTCAACTACTCTATCGGCGAAGAAATATCTTCCAGCGCGCCTATTGCTATTGAGTGGTCATCACCAGGTCTTGCAAAATATCGAAGGTGCGCTCTCGCTGCTTTGACAGCCAATCTGGTCCTTTCAATCTGGTCAACCGATGGCAAGCCAAAAGAAGAATCGAGCTGGGATCGAAGGCTCATCGTCAACAATGCACTCGCAGAGTATTTCATCAGCGATGCCACTGAAGAGACAAGCGATATTACGAGTAGCTTATGTGAGCAGACGCGACTGAGAACCCGGATCAGAGCCTTTGCCTGGGCGCCTGCTTTGCCTAGCACACTTCCACTCAGCATTTTGGGATCACGCCTGTCGTACGGTCAGCACATGTTGGCAGTATGCAATGAAGACAATCAGCTCGCAATTGTAGTGGTCGACTCGCCTGCCTCCTCGTACGGAGTAGACAAGAGCTGGAACGCCGAAGTACTGACACACATAACCTTGACACCGGACTCCGAAAGTGTTTTCTCACAACCCAACATCTTCGAGGACATGATGAAGCAGCAGAGACATATCTCACACGTTTCTTGGAGCCCATGGGTGATCAGGGGTGACTGGCACCACTCCATTATCGCCTATGCTACTAACGACGACGTACGGGCTAGAGTCATCACCTATACACATGACAGTGTCGGGCTCGGAGATGAAGTTGTGTATCCCAACATTGAGATGCGTTTCAATGGACCTCTCAAGTGGTCTCCTACAATTGAAGATGGTGTCGTCACGCTTGCACTATTCACGGCCTCCGGTCTGATCAACCTGAAAATTTCAGTGGGCGATGCTTCGATCGTCGAACAGACCACTCACGACCTAGACGGACGCTGGGATCCGATTTACGGCGCTGTTTGGGATGTGCACCAACACCCAAAGCCCCGTCTACACTTCAGCTCCTTACTTTCTACTATACACAATCCGACTGCCGTTTTGGAAGTGAGTTCCAACAAGCTAGAGGCTCTGGGTACTCCAAGCTGGCGCGATCAAATCCAGAACAGCGCTGTCCTCTTTAGTGCAAAGAATGAGTTGAAGGGACACACGAAGATGAAAGTGTGGGGTATAGTCGCCTCACCTTTGGGTGACTTCATTGCGACGTGTCACAGTGTTCATCCTTCAGACATGATCGAATATGGATCGCCAAATGATCGCCGTGGCACCGTCGTAGTAAGCGCTCTACGGAGTTATCGCCAGATCCGAGAAGGCTTTCCGACCGGAGATGTCAGCGCAGAGGGCGTTCTGTTCACGCTCAAGAAACTTGTCGAGAATACTCTGGAGGACAGCGACCAGTTGCCAGCTTTCGTGGATGAGATGGCAACAAAACTTTCTCAAGTCTACGCACCCATTGAATCGATAGCCGACCGCAACGGAACGACACTACCAACATTCGACTCCGGTTCGCTTGACGCGCTGGTGAAGAAGTTCAAGCAGGTCGCATTGTTCAACGCCGACAGCCTCAAGGACCGATATACAATCCTTGCGTCCTTTGCTTGCAGCGCCAAAAGCGCTAATACCCTGGAGAGAATACTCATTGCCTACCGTCTCGCCAAATCGTGCTCGACCTTTCCAGATACCCTCTCGCAAGTGCGGTTCAGCACTGAGGTCCGTGCCCATCATAGACAGGTCATATCGCTCATACAAACCCTCATCGAGCCCGACGATGACCAGACGGACATGCCTCCATCAGCGGATCGCATGGCAAGCCTTGACGTAGCCGCATCAACCGTTGACACATGCGACTTCTGTGCTGCGCCCATCCCATTCACAGACGTGGCATCGGCTACATGTACAAACGGCCACCAGTTCCCCCGATGCGGACTGAGCTTCCTGGCCATACAAGCCCCTGGTATCACGAAGTACTGTGGCATCTGCAGCACCCCCTATTTGAGCGAGGAGTTCGTTGTGGCACAAGAAGCTGAAGCGAGATCGAGGCGTGTAGGAGAGCATGGGAATGGAAATGATGGTGGGAATGGTAGCATGGGTGGTGCGGAGGAAGAGGAAATGCTGCGGCGGGCGAACGGTAGTAATGATGATCGGATGGTCGAGATTGATAGTGGTGAATTGGCTGCAGAGGATGGGACGAGGGAGCTGCCGACTACGTTCGCCAGGGTGCTGTTTCTTGCTTGCGATGTTTGCATCTACTGCGGAGGCAAGTTTACCGGATAGGCTGATGGAGTGTGTTCCGCGAATTCGCGAGACCAGTGGAGAGCGGATGAACCATGCAATATTTCGAGCTGAGAGAGGGGTGAAAAGTTCGTAGCATACTTCGCACGAAGAGCTCGAGATACACAGTATACAATTTTGACGGTGATAAAATGTTACGGCATCTCACAAGCAATCACCTGTTTCCAGTGACGAGCCAGACTGGTATGCTTTGAGGTGCGAATGAGTTATACATCGCACGTCTTTTGCGGCTTCGATGCTGCTAATCGCAGAGTGGGCGATTGCTTGGACGTTGCTTAATGCTCCTCCCCAAGCTTAGAAAACCAGGGTCGCACATGGCTGCATCTTGCACAGTTGTTCCTCTTAGACCCTGAAATAGTTAAACGCGTTGGTGTCACAGCAAAACTCCTCGGCCGCGACAAACTTCACTTTGATATCGCCCGGAGCCTGATGACGCGGACATGGTGTTGCAGAACGATTGCCAGCTCGACAGGGGTACAAGGAGCGGAGCAGTGGTCGGCGGCTCCTCGCTGATTCGCCCAGCCCCCAATGGCGTGGGTCTTAGTGTGTTGTTGGCCCCATGTCGATGTGCTGTCGCTTGTTTGGACAAGACCGAGGGTCAGCTAAGAAGTTACCTTCACCACACCATTCGCCATCGGTTCGGCCGGTGAGAGGCTGCATTATCTGCGTTTCTGGCATTGCGTGCATGCGTTTCTTGCTACACTGCATCAAACTGCTGTACAGTGCCCAACACGACATGACGGCCTGATTTTCTCCCAGTTGCATCCGTCCTCTTACAGCGATATACCCAGCATCTCCACTAGAACAGCCCAACTCATTTGCGCCCATCGCAGCACCCGCTGCTCACACAATACGACCACGCCCTCACCTCGCCCATACAATCGAGCACCATGTGGAGCAGATTCACGGGCAAGAGCGACAGCGGCTCGTCCGCCTCCAAGGACCGCGACGAAGAGGCCCGCCGCCGCAAGCCCAGCGACTCCACGCGTGCGAAGCGCGACCGAGACTCGGACATGCGCTCTGTCGTCTCATCCACGTCCACCCGAAAGCCTTCCCGACGCGATGCCACGCCGTCCTCCATCGCCTCCTTTGCCACGGCCTTCGAGGACAGGGCACGGGGGTCCGACGACCTGTACGAGGACCCCAGAGACGAGCGCGATGCCCGGTCATCCGCGTCAACAGCAACACGGCGCGACGACGAGAAAGAGCGCAAGAAGTCGACCAAGGACAAGGACAAGGACAAGGACAAGGACCGCAGGGTCGAGAAGCGGCGGTCCACGCGCTCAGAGCGCTCGGGCAGCACATCCATCGTTGAGAGCCCCAAGCAGCCCACGCGCAGCTTCAGCGGGCAGATTGGCAGCGCGGGCTTCTCGCAGTTCCCCGGTCAGGCAGGTGCGCCCCTTATGTCCGGCGCACTGCCCGCGCCCAGTAATAGCAGCAGCAGACCGTCGCAGGGCGCCGGAGGAATGTCGAGCCACGTGCAGGACATGTTCCCCGGCCAGGACCCGGCCCAGTTCACCTCGAGCGCCCTGCCCGGCGGCAATCCGTTCGGGGCGGCCGCCGACTACTACCGCGATGAGGGCGAAAGCGTGCACCAGCAGCCCGGCGTGAGGCCACAGCCGCCCTCAGTCATCATCGGCCAGGACACTCCGCACCTCATTGCTGCCTCTGCATACGCCAATCCCGTGGCGGATACCGGTTCGGGTGCGGCCGCCGACTTCTACGGCAACAACACGGGCACATCGTCCTCGAAGCCATCGCGCCCTTCCTCGATGCCCGGCGCTTTCTACGAAGACGAGCCTGCGCCCCAGAAGCCGGCTCGACCCTCCTCGAAGCCCACCAAGCCGAACAAGCCCAGCAAGCTCAAGGCCAGTTCAGCGGCCACCCTAGCTAGCGGAGCTGCTCTGGGCTACGCCATGGGCCACAATTCCCCTTCTAACGCCCATCAATCGTCGAGCTACAGCTCGTCCAACAACATGCACTCTGCCTCGTACACCAATGGTACTCCAGGCCCCTCTGCGTCCCTGTACAACCAAGGCGCAAACCCCTCGAACACTGCCACGGACGGCAGCAGCTACATCCCCACCTACTCTCAGGCTATGGACGGTGCGCCACCGCCCAAGCCACCGCGTCCAGGCAAGCCCGAGAAGCAGTCCTCTGGCAGCAACGCTGGACTCTACGCCGCTGGAGCTGTTGGTCTTGCGGCTTACGGCCTCCATCAACACAACTCGCACTCCGGCACCCACGACCACTCGCACAACTATCCCTCGTCCACCCCGGGAGCTTTCACCGGCCAGAACCACAACAACGGCATTCATCCTTCTCCCAGCCCCTACATGTCTGGTGGCATGACTCACCAACACCAGCACACAGGACCCGTCTCGCGTTTCGTCGATTGGTGGAAAGACCACGAGGATGTCCAGAAGATGGAGGAGTACACTGAGTACATCGGGGTATGCAAGGGCTGCTTTGATCCCCGTTCTTCAGCAGTAGATGCTCCCCGAAAGCATCACTATGGGCGTCGGCGATCTAGCGAATACATGCGTCCCTCTGGCGGTATTGAGAAGCAGTCTCGTTACTCCCTGAAAGAGAAGAAGTCGCACAGTTCCTTCTCCTCTGGGGACGAGAGGCGGAAGAAGCACAGCAGTAGTGCTGCCGGATGGGTCGCTGCAGGACTCGGAGGCATTGGTCTCGCAAAAGCAGGCAAGGCAGTGTTGACCGCAGGGCGTGACGACTTTGATGATACCTACAGCATCAAATCCGGACGCGATCCCCGTTCGAAGACTTCTCGCCATGATCGTAGCCGCTCTCGGGAGCGCACAGACTACAACGCAGGACGCTTTGAGACTCGTCGCAGAAGCCGCTCAAGAGACCGCATGTCGCAGATGTCTGTGGGCGTCACAAAGGACAAGAAGGATCACAAGATAGTCCGGCGGCGCTCTCGATCACGCTCGCGCTCAAGCTCTGGCTCCAGGGATCGAAAGTCTGGCTATGGCAAGGCATTGGGTGTTGGTTTGGCAGGCGCTGCGCTAGGCGCCGCCGTGAGCAAAAGGCGTCGAAGCCGGAGTCGTTCCAGATCGCCCAAGAAGGCCTACGTACACCATCGACGAGATAGCAGTGACGACGAACGCCGAAGGAGGAAGTCGCAACAGCTACGCCGGAAGTCTTCGCGGAGTTCGGCATCCGGGGCATCTATAATCGACATATCGCAGAACCAGCAAGGGCAAAGTGGCTTCCTTGGAGGCTTCTTTACGGCACCGCCGCCCAAAATCAGACGGAAGAAGTCTTTCGGTTCGTCTCACAGGAAGAAAAAGAAGGGGTTCTTCAATTTCGGCAATGGGTCTTCGTCATCATCTGACTCCGAGATGGCTTTCGGTACAGGCTACGTGCAGAGGAAGAGGCGAAGCTCCCCTAAGCGGCGGAATTCAGACGAGCGACTGAAGGCTACCCTGGCCGGATTGGGCGCCACTGCTGCCGCAATTGCTGCGGCCAAAGCTGCCAGACGTAACTCTGGAAAGCAAAGCGAAGTCGTTGCGGTGAAGCAGACCCGCCATCAGCGGAAGAGCAGTGACCGACCACGACCAGGATCACGGTACGGCGATGATGAATGGGAGGATCTACCCGACGACGACACCTCTGACTCGTCAAGCAACGGAGGTCTTGTGTACGGAGACTATGACTGGCGAAAGGGCAAGAGCCAAGAATCTCTCGCTTCCAATGGCTCCGGTACGAACAAATGGGGCTGGCGATGGGGCTTTGGTCAGAAGAAGAGGAAGTCCTCTGACAATCTTTACGACAACATCGCTAGCACCTCCTTCATTGGTCCTGCCGCGGCCGGCACTGCTGGGGCACTGACCGGAGCCGCTATTGGATCTCAGCTGGGCAGACATGACAGCGAAGCGAGCAGTGTACAGACACTGCAAAGTGTTTACCCCGTTGCTTCAAACGATCCAACAACGTTTGATGCTAGACGCACAAGCTCCGTTCCCACGCCCCAGCCTCTCATCACATCTGGTCCTGGCGCGATCAGTCTTCAACAGCCTCAGCCAGTCCACCAAGTGCCAGGATCGATATACTCAACCCAAGCGCCATCCCAACCTAGCTATGCCGCTCCTATTGGTCCACCCGTTTTCTCTCAATTATCTCGGCATGAATCTTACCCTACTCAGTATCAGACGCAGAATGTTGTAGTGCAAGCTGCTCAGCCATCTGTTCACCCTCCCTTGCCTCGACGCTCTAATTCTTCGCCAATACAAAGTTCTTCTTGGGGCCGGAATGTAGCTATTGCAGGACTCGCCGGAGCTGCTGGAGCTGCAGCGATCGCGGCGGCAAGAAATACTGATCGACCGCCGAGCTCTCCTAGCAACGTCCGCTTCAACCTGACCAAAGAACAAGCCGACAAGGACGAGCGTGAGCGCTACAGAGAACAAGAACGTCGTGAACTAGAGGATTCGAAGCGTCGCGAGCAGCAGCGCCGAGAGGAGGAAGTTCGCAGGGATGAAGAGGATCATCGCCGTCGCGAACAGCAACTCCGTGAAGCTGAAGTTGAAGCCCGCCAGCTCGAGGACAATCGTCGGACTGAACAGCTTCGACTTGAAGAGCAGCGTCACATAGAAGAAGAGCGCCGCCACCGCGAACTGAGCCGTCAGCAAGAGGAAGCGCGCAGGTACATGGAAACCGAACGACTCGCCAAGGCTGAGGCTGAACGTCGCGCTGACGAGCGACGTCGCCAACAAGACGAAATTCGAGCCCGAGAAGCCCGAGAGACAGAGGAGCGAGAACGCCGAGAACGTGATACTCGAGCCGACGCGCAGCGTAGGGCTGATCAGGAAGTCGAAGCTGAGCGAAAGCGGATGGAGCAGCGCGAAGCTGAACGTATTGAGACCATCAGACGCGATGCTCAAATTCAAGAAGACATGGAACGCCAGCGAAAAGAGCGCGAAGTGCGTGATTATGCCGACCGCCACGGCAGCGATCGCGAGCAACGCAAGCTGGAACAGCAGCGGACGAGAGGCAATACAAGCTCAGTATCTACCGATGTTCGTCGCAAAGAAAAGGAACCTCAGGAGAGTGAGCGCGACAGCATTAAATCAGACACACGCAAGTCAACTGTCGGCAACGTAATAGCAGCTGGAGCCGCCGCAGCAATTGCTGGTGCGGCGATCGATTCCTACAAGGGCAGAAGCAAGGACAAGAAGGAACCTCGGGATGAAAAGAAACAGCGCCGACGCGAGTCGTCTCCGTCTGTCAAAATCGTTGCACCGAGCAATGTGAAGACGTACGAGCCAGCCGAACCATTCCAGACCAAGACTTTCACACCGACGACCACGAAGATGTACGAGCCGTCAGAGGCCAGCACCGTCAAGACCAGTAACGTCAAGACAATTGAGCCTAAGGGAGTGGTGACCTACGCACCAAGTGCCATCAAGCAAGACTATGCTGACGATGACATCTTCGATCCCAACATGTTTAAGAAATCGGCCGATCGAGACTTTGTGAACAAGAAGCAAACCGTCAGCGAGATCTTCCATGAGTGGGATGACAAGTACAGTGGTCCTCAGCCTACGCAAGCTGAAGTCTTCGCCCCATTGGAGCTCCTGCAAAACGACAACCTACCAAAGGTTCGGCAATTTGATCCGAACGAGGGTGCGACGAACCTAACAATGTCCGAAGCACATGCTGACACGAGCTCCGCACGTCCAATGGCTCCACCGTACCCTGCAGCCTACGCCTTCATCGCTACACGAGACGGAAGATCACATGATCCGTTGAAGGAAGTCCCTTCACTTAACTTGATCGCCCCAACACCTCCAGGAAGTAGAGCACCGTCCGTTCGCAGCGCCTCTGTTCCTCCATCGCCAAACATCGAGCCCATACAAGAGTCGAAGAACGTGCCAGAACCAGAGGATGCCAACAGGGCGCGGTCGCGTGTCAGCTGGGGCGAGAACCAGTTTCATCACTTTGAAGTTCGAACGCCAGACTCATATCGCGAGCAGTTCGTCTCTGAACAAGACCTCAAGGACCAGGAGCAGAAGTACTCGCAAGACCAGATTACTGTTGAACGAGACTCGCCCAAATCGGGACAAAAGACCACGACGTACGAACCCTACCGTCCAGGACAAGCAAGCATATCTTCTGAGCCTCCCGAGATCGCACCCAGCACGCGGCCTATCCAACAGGAGACCGGGTCGGATTGGGACAGTATCGTTGACGCTTCTTCAAAGAAAAGCAGTAAGCGAGATAAGAAGAAGGCAAAGGCCGCCGCTGCAGCTGCGGTTACAGCTGCTAGCGTGGTTGCACTCTCCTCACAAGATGAATGGGATGATCACAGGCGCGACGCTTCATCTGTCATCAGCAATCCGTTCTCTGATTCTCATTATGCAGCCTCAACAATCGCCCCATCGACTATCGCTCCGTCGACTGTCGCCTCTTCTATCCCTTCGTCAAGCAGCGTGTATCAATCGCCAACGTATGAGTCTACTTCAGATCTTGATCTTCGCAAAGGCAAGGATTCGGCCCTCACCGCCGAGCCTGAATCAATGCACATTCCCGGCAGCTTCGATGAACCCGAACTCGCTCCGGCCAAGCCACTGGAAGGGGAATGGGATGCGACGACGACGACAAAATCGGGTAAGAAGACGTCGAAGAGTACTGATGATATAGTAGTGAGAACCGAAGACGCACGGAAGCGAGCCGAGTCAGAGTCCACAAGGGAGCTTGACTCTGCGCGCGAAGCAGTACCCGACTCTGAAGTCAAGCTGAGTAAGAAGGACAAGAAGAAGAAGTCCAAGGCTGCGAAACGAGCGAGCGTGGACAGCTGGGAAGAAAGCGATGTCACTGCACCTTTCAGCACTGTGGTCGAGCGCAACGTTCGAGACCAAGAGCCCGCATCGGCCACAGTCGCGTCAGATCACACTGGCATCGCTGGGGAAACTTCCCGATCCAAAGACGTGGGCAGCAGTATCGCCGCTGCCACAATGGCTGGAGGTTTCGCCGCTCTTCTCGGCAATGCTTTCAAGCAAGACCAGCAGAGAATCGCATCGGATTCGGAACATGCTCGTGAGAGTCTGCAGTCCGTAGACAAGCATGACTCTCGTGACATGCCTTCTTCTTTCTCGAACGGCACCCGAACGTACGACAACGGCGACCGGTCCTCTACAGCCCCAAGCACGGCTTTGGATGACGAGGACCTTGTGGACGCCAAGTCTCCGCGGAGAAAGAAAGACAAAAGACACAGTAGTGGCAGGTTCTCGCCCACCATCGGATCGCCTCTCAGAACCGAAACAAAGTACGAGGACTACATGGGTACTGCCACCCGGCCACCAAACTATGATACGCAGGCCTTTGTCGAAGCACCCAAGGTGCCTACTGAATCTGCCCTGGTTAGTGCCCCTGCCACTTTCAGCTCTCGAAATGTGTACGACTCCGGATACCACGCACCGGATGACTTGCCACGCAAATATCCCGCCGAGCGAGATTCGGATGAGTTCTTTTCTGCGAGCTCAGACGAGAAGGGGAAGCCGAAGAACCAAAAGCAAGAGAACGTGCAGCCCCTGAAGTCTTCGATGAAGTCACCAAGCAAGTACACCAATGAGGATGTTCCGACTACCGTATCTCCCAAGGATAGATATGATGACGCTACACGACTGGATGCATCGACGCTGGGCAAACTCGGAAACGAGATTGAAGCTGAAGACAGACACAGAGAGCGACAAGAGGCCAAATCCGAGAGCCGCGAGCACAGTCGCGACCGCAGCTATGGAATGGATGATGGGAGCGAACGCAAGCGCAGACATCGCAGACGCGACACTGACGAACCCGCCGATGACTGGGACAACCGTTCAACCATATCCGACGCTCGCTCAGACGCTAACGGCGAACGGAGGCGGAAGCACAAACGGCGCGAAGGTGAACGAGACGGATCACTCGAAAGCACAGTCCGGTCTCGCTCATCGGCAGCTTCAGAACCAAGCGAGCTTCACGACGAGCGCAAATCTTCTCGAAGAAGATCGAAGCGGGATGACGACGACGATAACGCTTCGGTCATCTCCACGTCTTCACGTCACGACGAAGACCGGAGCTCCAGGAAGGAGAAGGAAAAGCGCTCGAGCGGCTTGTTTGGACTGTTCAGCAAGTCAAAAGAGAGCCTCGCGGAGACTCCTAGCAAGTCGACTAAAGCCAAAGACGACGATGAGGAAGAAGGCAAACGTCGAAGACGCAAGCACAGGTCAGATCGTGGGTCCACGTACGGCGGTTCGGACGACGACGACATGCGTTCCACTATCTCGTCTAGAACCAAAGATGACGACGAGGAAGAAGGCAAACGTCGAAGAAGGAAACACAGATCAGATCGCGGGTCTACGTACGGCGGTTCTGACGATGACGATATGCGCTCGACCATTTCGTCTAGCAGTCGTCGAGAGAAGAGGAGCAGTCGCAGTGAGCGAACAGAGAGTGACAGGAGGGATTCGTATGACGAGAAGGTACATCGCTCTTCTCATGCGCGATAGCGTTGTTGTCCCAATGTAATTAGAATGAATGTTGATGTTGTGTTTATAGGATCGCTCGCACCCTCGAATCTCCTCGCCTTCGCGTGCCGATGATCAAGACCAGTCTTTTTTAGACAATCGGGCAGTGGCCACAGCCACCACTCCAGCTCCACTGCCCGCAAGTGAGTCTGACGATCAGACCCGCAATAGCGGTAGTGGCATGATCCCTGGCGATCGGCCCGAATTTCCTCTGCCAACGCTCGACGACAAGCATCACTTCTTGACTGCACCTGGAAGTATTGAACGCCCAAGGACACCTCCTGAGCTTTCGTTCGAAGACAGTCGGGCGTTATTGACACGCCTCACTGGCCTGCAACCATGGCAGCTGGAAGCATTTCCCGACGAGCTTCCTCCTCTTCCCGTGTCACGACCGAGCTCACCACTTCTATCACCAGAGACGGGCCGTCCTTCAACGACTCCTATTGCACGCCGACTATCCTCTACGTCGGTACCTATTCGATTTCGCAAGCCGCACAGCTCTCCTGTTGCACAGCGAGATGCGGCAATTGAGTCGGTCGAGCCGGCTCCAAGCCCTGGCACTTCCCCAGGCCGCCCTCGTCATGCGAAAGCACAGTCCGCCGAGTTCAAGAGCTCCCGTGAGTTCAGGCCATTGTATCTCCTGGAGCGCAACCGCAAGTCACAGGAGGTAGACGAAGTGTTGCCAGCTCTTCCGCAGAGCGGCAGCCCCTCGCGAGTCTCTTCTTCGACTGAGACTGAAGGGGAGTACGAATCTGCCCTCGAGTCGCCGGGGCTTGGTGCAAGTCTGACCCCCGACGATCCCTTCTTCGAGCCGCCACACATAGTCTCTGATTTCATCTCTTCGCGACCAGGACCTGAGCTACAGCACCCTGAGCTAGCAGATCGCGAGATTGAGGAAGTCGACGAATCGGGACAAGTCACACCGAAGCCTTCTGACTATGCTGGTGGTACAAGTGGTCCCGCACACGATGCGCTTGCTGCTGCACTTGAGGATGCGAAGACTCAGGCTACAAAGGATTCGCGAACGGAACTCCAATCCCTCTTGGTGTCTCCCAATCGCGCAACCCCCCTTGCACCCAGTGCGCCGCTCGATGACACGATGATGCGCGATGTGCCTTCCGCACAGAGCCGCGAAGCTTCGCCATCTACTTCTTCTCGACTACAGACTGCCGCACTTGGAGCCGCCATTGGCGGTCTCACCGCAGCAGCCTTGCGAGACCGGTCGCCATCTCCACCGCTTGTTGGCAAAGGCAAGGGTAAGGGCAAGAGCAAGAAGAAAGCAAAGGGCAAGCAGGACTCTATTTCCGAATCTCTACTGCCAGCCCCAACCGAGGAGACATCTACTTCTGAGAAGATCATTCCCACCTTTGTCGACAACGAGGACGACTGGGCCAAGAACAAGTCCGAGTCCATAGTCACCGACGACGCCACGCTGGTTGGTGAACCGGCTGCTGGTTCATCGACATCTAAAGAGCTTCGACGCGAGAAGGTGCTCGAGAGCACTGCTCCAGTCGTTGGTGAAGCTACACAGGTTGAACGTGCAGTTTTGAACGATGTCAAGAGTACAGAAGAGCCGGTCCAGGAGAGCTTGAAAACTCTTGACGAGCCCTCGGCACCGCCAAAGACTGAGATAACACTCGCGGACGAGTACGAAAACCTCGAGCGCGCCTTGCCTGAGCAGCCAAGCGACACTATCAACGAGTCAATTGAGTCACCTACGCCTAAAAGCAAAAAGAGCAAGAAGAATAAGAAGGGCAAGCGTGGAAGTCAACAGCTCGAACATGAGCTTTCGACTGTTTCTGAGCAACTTGTGCCGGCAGATCAGATCCTCCCAGCACCGGAATCTCAGCAAAAAACTGTTGAACGCGAAATTCTGGGTCCGGCTTTTGCGGATGAGATTGAGGAGGAGAATGTTGGTGAGTCGGCGCCTGTTATTTCACGTGAAGCTATTACTGGTTTAGAGTCTGGAGAGGCTCAACGGGTCGTACCGGAGTCTGAGGAGGCTCAACAGGTTGTACCCGAGTCTGAAGAGGCTCAACAAGTCGTACCAGAGTCTTTCGTGGCTGTTGAAGAAGCGAAAGAGTCTTTGTCTGAACCTGTTGAAGAAGCGACGGAGTATCTGTCTGAACCTGTGGAAACAGTCACGGCCCCGACCGAACCGTCTGCTGCTGTTGTGGAGGGTTCCCCAATCGTCGAAGAGCCTCAGCCCTACAGAGAAGCCAAGGTCGTCGAAGAACCCAAGGTGGCTGCAAAGTCAAGTGATCTGGCAAAGGAGACGCCAGTAACGCCAGCAACACCGGAAGCTAAATCCGCTAAGCCAGGCTGGGGTACTGGTTTCTTGGGGGCACTAGGATGGGGCAAGAAGAAGGCTCCTCCGCCTCCAAAGGTCCCCAAAGAGAAGCCCATAACACCTATGGTTGAAGGCACGGCTGAGGTAACTGTGCCGCCTGCGACCGTTGTACCCACCCAGTCAAGAGAGATTGCAAGTGTATCTCAGGACACTGAGCAATCGGCGGCACAACCACTTGGCGTGTTGGAAGCGCTGAAGCAGAAGCGGGCGATGGGGCAAGCAGAGCCAACAGCTGCTCCCTTCGTCGTGCCGAAGACCGCATACTTTGCTGATAACGGCAAGCCAGCCTTCGAATTCCCTGTATTGCCGACCACGTCGAGAGATGAGGATACTGTTCAAGCACCCATTACTGAAGACGTAGGTGAGACGGAAGTCCAACCGATGGCATCAGTGTCACAGCCTGAGTCCAGCGAGGATATTGCAAGTGAAGCGCAGCCGACTTATCGCGCTGTCATGCCGCAGACATCGTACTTCGCGGATGATGGCAAACCGCACTTCACGTATCCGTCATTCACGACCAAGTCAGACAATCAGCCGACAGCCGACATTGCTCAAGAAGTTCCAACGCAGCAAGACGAGAAGCGATCGTCGTTTGTTGTGCCTACCACCTCGTTCTTTGGGGACGATGGAAGGCCACATTTCTCGTATCCGTCGTTTGCGACTGCGTCGGATGAGCAGGTGGCAGCGGTGGAAGTTGGACAACATGGATCGATGCAGCAAGAAGAGAAGAGACCAGTGTTTGTGACGCCTACCACCACGTTTTTCGGTGATGGTGGGCGGCCGCACTTCTCGTATCCGTCATTCGCGACTGAGTCGGACAAGCAGGTGGCTGCAGTACAAGTCGACCAAGATGTACCAACACAACCAGAACAGACGAGGTCTTCGTTCGTTGCGCCTACCACCACGTTCTTCGGTGATGATGGGCGGCCACACTTCTCGTATCCGATCACGACAGAGTCTGTCGAGAACCGGCTCGAGGACGCACCAGTCGACAGTCTACCGGTCGTCGAAATGAACCAACAAGATCCTGCCAGCAAACTCTCTTCACAGCGCGAGCTGCCAGGCGACGAAAGTGCCCCAGTCGAGCCTTCATCAATCAAAAAGAAGAAGAGCAAGAAGGACAAGAAGAAGCGGGGCAGTATTGCAGTCGCTGAACCTACCGGTACTTTTGAGACGGAGCGACCAACTGCACTGGCGCCAAAGACTGAACAACCGGTTGACGTACTTCCTGCGAGCCGTGTTGAGCAACGTGCTGGTGATTTGGTGGAGGACGCGCCTGCTGTTGACCCAGTCACTGGTCTTCTTCGCGGCGGTGAGGATGCTGTTGAGGGGCTGGACAATGTGGTATTCGAAGCACCTGCTCGCGATAGTGAGCCTGCTGCTGAGGTGCCCGACAATGTTGTGACCGAAGTATCTACACAGCCTGAAGCAGCTTCTAGAGAGGTTCAGCCAAAGGACGTCCCGATTGTCGACGACCTAAAAGCACCTCCACCCGACACTGAGCATGTTCTCCCAGAACAAGTAGATCCTGCTACAGAACATCGATCAGAAGCACTCCAAGCGCCCTCCGAGACGTCGAAAGGTGCTGAGCTTACAGACACCTCCATGGCCGTAGAAGATACTGTATTTTCTGCAGCACCGATCGACGAGGACGTCACATCGACATCCAGCAAGAAAAAGAACAAGAAAGCAAAGAAGGCTAAGCGAGGCAGCGTTGCACTTGAGGGCGGTGAGCAAAGCGCACCTGTCAATGAACGTTCTTTACACTTGCCGTCTGCTGGACCTAGCGAGGTGATCCGCGATGTCAGTCTTGATGTGCCTCTTCCTGTTCAGGAGAAGGGAGAGGAGCGTGATCTTGTTGAGCGCGTACCGGATCTTTTGCAGGATGCATCGATGGATTTGGAACCTACTGAAAGTCCTGCGCACACGCCGCAGCCAGTCGTCGAAGATGTTGCCGTTGAGTCCGCCGTTGTCGCTGAAGACACCCGTCCAGCAACACTTGATGTGGCCTCAGAAGCGACTGGTGAGGCTATTGTTCCTACACAGGGTGTAACAGAGGCAACGCCAATATCTACTGAAGATGACTTGGGGTCCATGTCCAAGAAGAAGAAAAAGGGGAAGAAGAGCAAAACCAAGAGTGGTGCCCAGACACCCGAAGTACAGCTCGATCCTATCGTGGAGCCCTCTTCAACGACTTCAGACACCTTGATTCTACCATCTGAAGCAACCAGTGCGCCAAGAGATCTCGATCAGGCCACTGCACCTGTGCCGACCGATGCTGTCGAACCGTCTCTCGCTGATGCTCGGTCCTCAGAGCCAGACAAGCCGCTTGACGATGGAGCAATCTCGACAGCTGCTACAGAGCAACTCGCAACTCAAGATACTCCGACTTCAATCGAGCAAATTACCGAGACCGAAGCAGCTCCTTCGATGTCCAAGAAGGAGAAGAAGAAAAAGAAGGGCAAGAAAGCTAAGGAGGCGGAAGCTCAGGTGGATGAGCCTGCTGAGCCACGAACGCCCGTTGTAATCGAAACACTAGCGCAAAGCATTCGCCCTGAAGAGATCAAGCTTCCTGATGAGGACCTCGTCGACGAGCTCGAACTCCCTGCCGAAGACACAACCGTTGTGCCACAAATCGTTAGCGAACCTCAGGATCAAGCTGAAATGCGGGATATCGCACCATCTAGCGAAGTTCTACCAGAAGTTCCACACGCGGAAGCCCTGCTTGAACCTGCGAGCAGAGATGTCGCGGATACTACTGAGATGCAAATGCCGCCTACGGAAGCGCCAATCGACATTCCTTCAGGCCTTACGATTGGGATCGAACATCAGCCAATAGTAGACCAGGAGACTGTCCAACAGAAAGACACAACTGCGGAAGACGAGTCGTCAGCACCTCCCTCCACGAAGAAGGACAAGAAGAAGAAAAAGGGCAAGAAGAGCAACGCCACCACCGACGCCGAACCTAGCACACCCATTTCTGAGGCATCGCACACTCTCGAGAGCACTTTCAAGCCGGCGCCACCTGTTTCCGACCTTAGCCAAGAGCGCCCTAACAAAGACTCGCTTGCTCCGGAAGCTGCTCAGGTTGAGCCGGTCGTCGCTCTTCCGACTCTACCTGAAGATGAAACGGCTGCTACACCTTCCCAGCCAGATCTCAATACCGACGTTTCGCGCGATATTTTGCCACAAGAGGCCCCACAGCTTGAGAATCCCATTGAGGCGGAAATCGCTACATCTTCCAAGAAGTCCAAGAAGAAGAAGGGAAAGAAAGACAAGTCCGGTGACGTCGAACCAGCGCCTGTAGACTTGGTAGAGTCAGAGATCAAGGAACAATCTGCCGCTGAGCCATCTGCACCAGAGTCCAAAGATGAAGTCGTCCAAGTGGAGATGCCACAGGATGTAGCTCTGCCGCTAGAGACGCCAGGAGAGCTTGACATTGAGCCTTCCGAAGACACTCCGTCGTCACAAGTCGAGGAATCTGTGATTGACTCGGCTCGTGAAGCCGCACCAAGCACCGAAAAAGATGGTGTTCAAAAGCAGACTGTGCAAGATGTCCCTCAGGTCATCAAGGATGTTGAAGCCCCAATGGATGTTTCGACTGCGGTCCCTAGCGTGGATACGACACCTGCTTCAGCGGCAGAGATAATTCAAGCGTCGGCGCCTTCGCTGGACCAGCCTACTGATTCCGTTGCTGAGCTCAACAAGGAGATGCCGAGGTATGAAGAACCAATCGCGTCTGCAGCTGAAACGGCAACCCGTGACATCCTGGAGGCCGTTGACGAGGATGAGCCCGCAAGTGCCTCCAAGAAGACCAAGAAGAAGAAGACCAAGAAGGCGAAGACGCTCGATATCGAACCGAGTACACCCGTCAGCGAAGAGCCTGCGCTTCCCGTGGATGATGCTGGTCAATCTGCTGTCGTCGAACGAACCACTGAGGAAGTTGCACAGCCATCCAATGACACTACCAATACTGAGCTCGCAAGCTTGACCACGGACGCTGCACTTGTACTCAGCGACCAAGTTAATGTTGACCCGTTACCTACGCAGCGCGAAGCAGCTCGTGACACTGCTGTATCTACCGCAGTAGAGACGGGTGAGATTGAAGCTACGTCAAAGAAGGCCAAGAAAAAGAAGGGAAAGAAAGGCAAGTCCAGCGATTCCACGGAACCGAGCACTCCTGTCATCGAGGAATCCTCTATGCAATTTGGACCAGCCCAGGAACCTCGTGATCTTGAGACGAAGACCATCGACGCTACAATACCTACGCAGGAACAAATCGAATCTGAGACTTTACTGCCATCCACCAATGTCGAACCATCAGTTGGGCTTTCGCCTGCTCAAGAAGACGAGCGCAACACGGTTCTACCCACGGCTGAGTTTCCAGCTCAAGAATCGACCGAATCTGCTCCATCAGTTGAGCACCCAGTAGCTGAGGCAGCCGAGATTACATCGAAGAAGTCCAAGAAGAACAAAAAGGGCAAAAAGTCCATGCCAATCGAAGATGACGAGCCTGTAATGCCTGCGCCAGCTGCCGAGATTCTTCCCACTGTCGAAGCCGTGCCCGTTGTCAACGACGAGCCGGCCAAACAAGCCGAAGAACCAGTACCTATGGATACGCAGCTCGAGAGCACAAGCATTGGGCATGAGCCGCGACCGACGCCAGCTGAGGATGTACACGCAGATCAAGAGCTCGCAACTGAGATCGGACAACTCGCAGAGCCCCTTGACTTTGAGATGCCAATGGAGAGCCCTGCTATCGACAATCTTCAGGAGATCCCTAATGCACCTGAAGTCTCAGAGCCTGCGGCATCACAGTTGGAGCAACCCGTCGCTGATGAAGAGCCAGTTTCGAGCTCCAAGAAAGCAAAGAAAAAGAAGGGCAAGAAAGACAAGTCGGTGTCTGAACCTCAAATTCCAGTCACTGAGGTCGAGTCCTTCATTCCCACTGCGACTGGAGTGGATGGGGATCTTGCTACGCCAATCGACGCACCAATCACGGAGGACGGTGGTGTCAGGGACGACTCGCAAAATGTCCCGCGCTCAATGGACGTCGAAAGTACAGATTCAAATATAGCCGAATCAACTGCACCTGTGTCATCCATCCCAGAACCGTCTGCGGAACCCATGATATTGACAGAACAAGATGCGGGACACTCAGAAGCTGTTGAACAGATCGCCGACTCCAAGCTCTCCAAGAAGGACAAGAAGAAGGCCAAGAAAGGCAAACGCGCCTCTGTCGTTGAAGACACACTCTCTGCACCTTCAACATCCGCTGCAGAGCTTCCCATCGAGCTTGAAAGCCAGGACAGCGCTGCTGCCGTGCCATTGCCCAAAGAGCCCACCTTCTCCGAGCCCGTGTCCCCGAAGACCGCACCCGTCGAATTACCACCAACAGAGTCCGCGTCGGGAGAGCTTGCACTGGATAATGATAGTGATCTCCAGCAACCCTCTAGTGTTGAGCCCGAACAAGCTGTCGATGCTCTTAACGCCCCTGACAAGGAGCTTGCGCCTTCCGTGGCCGAGCAATCCCAGTCTGTCGAGGAAGAAGTCACGATCTCTAAGAAGGACAAGAAAAAGGCTAAGAAGAACAAGCGCTCATCAACCGCCGAGAATGAAGCATCCGCGCTAGTCGAAACTCCAACGCAGGAAGTCGAACAAGCACCTCTTGATGAGCAACCTGAGCCTGTTCCAGAACTGCTCCCAGAAGCTGAAAACAAGGCCGTCAGCACTTCGGTCGATCTCACGCCTGATGTCTCGCGGGAACTTCCTAGCGAGGTATTGCAAGAACAGCAACAACAGACGGAGGAAGTCGTCGCAGATCAGCCACAGCAGTTGCAAGAAGGCGCAGAGGAAGTACCTCTCTCCAAGAAAGACAAGAAGAAGGCGAAGAAGAACAAGCGGGTCTCTATTGTTGAGGACGTTGTTTTGCCGGCCACGCCCGCCGAGGAGAAAGCCGTTGCCTTCGAAGAGCCAGCCGTGCCAGCACAACAGCTACCGGAAGCGTCTCACGATGAAGCTGTCAGTAGTAGCGTTGATGTGCAACCCATCACTGCGTCACAAATCGTCGAAGAACCAAGCCAAGTCAAATCAAACGTTCTTCCCAATGGCCAGCTGAGGCCCGTCGATTCCATCGCCGAAGACGAGCAGCCAATCAAGCCAAGCGTAGATGACGAACCCGCAAATCTATCGAAGAAAGACAAGAAGAAGGGCAAGAAGGCAAAGCGCGTGTTCATTACGGAACCCGAGTCAACACTGGCGACTCCTATCGAGGAGAAAGCGGAGCCACAGCTACCTGTCGATGAGCCGTTAACACAAACGACTGCGGTTGTGGAAGAGCCCATCAGTGAAGTCCCACTTGTGGAGGAGCCTGTGTCAAAAGACATTGCTGTCGAGGACCCAGTCGCACTCCCCATCGATGAATCCACAGCGTCGCCAATTTCTGCAGAAGCACCAGCCCCGCTTTCCAAGAAAGACAAGAAGAAGGCAAAGAAGTCCAAGCGTGGGTCTATTGCAGAGGGTGAAACGTGTACTCCCATCGAAACGCCAGCGGAAGAACTCGGGGAGAACCCACTCGACGCGTCACAGGCTTCAGGCACCACAGCTGTGGAGGAGCCAGCCCTCACACCCGTCGATGCTGAGCAATCTGCACCGGTTGAACCACAGGTGGCTGAAGAATCTGCTCTGCTCGAACTACCAAAGCCTACAGAATCGATCGTTGCCGGTGAAGAACATGCGCTTACTGAAGTTGTTTCACACGCGGAGCCTACCGCGTCGACACCTACTGTTGATGACTTGCCAAGGGATGTGCAGGAAGAGGCAGCTGTACCGGTATCGAAAAAGGACAAGAAGAAGGCCAAGAAAGCGAAGCGCGCCTCTACAGTCGAGGACCAACCAACAGAGCCTGCCACCTCTGTGGAAGAGATCGTTAAGGAGCTCGCTCTTGAAGACCAACCCTCAGCCTCTGTACCTGTCGAAGAGCCACAGCTCCAGGACGCGCCATTCAATGACCAAGCCCCGGATAATCCCATGACCGACAAGCCTACAAGTACACCAGCACCCGCCGAAGACTCCAACGATTTGGCCCTATCCTCCCAAAAGGACAAGAAGAAAGCGAAAAAACAACAAAAGAAATCTGAGCTCGACACCGTGCCTTTTTTAGCGCATGAGACGCCTGAGGCAGCCAACTCTGATACTCAGCCGTCTCCAACCCCTTCTATACCTTCGGAGACATCTTTACTTCTCTCGGGGATACCGACCTCATATCCCCATGTTCGTGATAGTGCGTTTGTTGAAATTGGTGGAGAGAAAGAGCAGGAGGAAAGTGCCGTAGTGGTGGAGAAAGATGACGTGAGAGACGTCGGGAAAGAGAGTGTTGATGAGAAAGAGATTGAGCAGAATGTGGTGGCCGAGGAATTGATGGCGCCAAGCGAAGCACAAGATCGAGTGGATATTGTGGAGGAGCCCATTGAGACGAATGAGCTTCGGGAGAATGAGAGCGAGAGAGGGGATGTGGCAGGCACGAAGGAGACCGGGAACAACGAAACCGCCTCGGAACAAGTCTCTACCACCGTTGAAGCCATAGAGACAGCACCACGTGAAACTCCAGCCATCGACACCGCACCGACGGACAGCAATGCGGCACAACCGGAAGAACTCGCTCACACCGAGCCTCAAGTCGAAGCTACAGGTGCGCAGTCTATTGAGGAGAGCAAGGCAGTCGCGGAAGAGCCTGCTGTTGCAACGCCGCCTTCGCCAGAGAAGAAGAAGGTCAAGAAGCACAAGCTCGCTGCTATGTTCGAGCAAGCTGCAGCAGGAAGTGCACCGATGGCCCCTCCAAAGCGAGCGCCATGGGCTAAGTCCTCATCGAAAACAGACACTTCTGGACCCAGCCTTGAGCGCGCAGAGATCCCACACGCCAAGGAAGTAACTCCAGTGGAGCCCGAGCCAAAAGTCACGGCCGATGAAAATGCGAAAGTGGAGGTCGTCCAACCTCCTGAGGTGGTGACTGAGCCAAGCGAATCTCGTGCAATCGAGACTGAGGTGGCGGAACCTTTAGAAGCTTCTGTGAAACATACCGAAGTCGTTGAAGCGCAACCGACTGTGCCGACGGAGACAATAGAACAGCCTGAAGAGTTGGCACCTAGCCTCGAGAGCTCTTTGCCGACCAAGAAAGACAAGAAGAAGAGCAAGAAAAGCAAGAAGCAGTCTGGAACCAGTACGCCAATTGAGATCATCGAGGATGCGAATGCTACTCCGAGAGAAGAGCCGGCACCGATGCCACTCACCGACCCGGAGCCAGAAGCTGTCACCATTGAGCGAGATGTGCCTGTGGGGACCACAGACAGCCCGCCAACGCAACAAGCCCAAGAGATCAATCTGGAGCAACTGCAAGACACTCCTGTCATCGCAGATCCCCCTAGCGAGCTAATGCCTACCGCGAGCGAGGAGCAAGGTACTGTGCTTTCGAAAAAGGAGAAGAAGAGAAAGGGAAAGAAGTCTAAGCAGTCTGCTGATGTCTTGACGCCCGCACAAGAACTCGAGTCTGAAGCACAGTCTGGGGTCACAGATCAGGATATCATCATACCATCCGACCAGCCGACCGCTGTGGTTGTCCCCCAGCCCGAACTCGTTGCCGAGGAGCAGGTACTGCCACAGCAAGAACCACCTGAGCGCCCTACCGTCGAGGAACCCATCGACAACGCACAACGTGACATTCAGCCCGTCTCTGTTGGGCCCGTTAGCGATGCTCCGCAACAAGAGGCGACCGTGCCCATAGCAATGGCGCCGCTCGAAGACAAGCAGCCAGTCGAGGAGGAGCCGGCCCCCACATTGTCGAAAAAGGACAAGAAGAAGAACAAAAGGGCAAAGGAGGTCTTGGGTGTCGCCACGCCCTTGTCTGAAGACGTCCCCGATATCGAAAGTCAACAAATCCCAGATGCCACCTCCTCGCAATTCGATGAACCTGCTACCGAACGCTTTGTCGAGCCTCAAGAAGCTCAAGCACAGCAGCCCCTGGTTGAGGACTTACTACCCGTCGCCAGCGATGTGGGTGCTGTATCGACAGAGCCAGAGGAAGCGCCACGGACCGCTACAGCTGTAGCTGCAGACACCGAAGATCACGCGCCGATAATTTCTGATGCGTCAATCGATCCCGTCAAGCCAGTCGAAGCTGTGGAGGCTGTCGAACCTATTGAACCAGTCGAGCCAGTCAAGCCTACCGAAGAGGACTGGGCGTTCACACCTCCGAAGAAAGACAAGAAAAAGAGCAAGAAAGGAAAGACGTCCAGCATTGTTGCCCCAACAGCGGAGACCGTTTCAGAAGTACCGACCGAAGAAGCTTCTGCTCTCCCACGTGCCGTGGAGGCCCCTAAAAGCCACGATACTGCTCTCGATCAAGCATCGGAGGATGTACTAAAAGCCACGTCTTTTGTAGAGGCGACATCTGCAACGACCGACAATATGTACGAGATACCGAGCGATCGTGCCCTCGATGCAACAGCGACTAGCATAGCCCAAGACACGCCACTTGCTACATCCAGTCTTGAGTCCGGGCCTTCTCTTCAGGAAGACGTCTCGTCTACCTTATCGAAAAAAGACAAGAAGAAAGCAAAGAAGTCTAAGAAGGCCTCGGGTTCAGCCACACCGGTGACCGAACTCATTTCCATAGCAGAGCTCGAGCCTACTGCAGAGTCTGCGGTCATGGAAGCACCAATCCATGCGGAGAGTATCAAATTGGATGATGCGCCACTCGGACTAGATATCCGCGCACTCGATCTTGTAGACGCGCCCGTTGTGCATGTATCTGAGCCCGAAACTTTGGCGGACGCATCGACCAAGAATGAGCAATTCGATGTCGCTTTGCCAGATGTTGAGGAGGTAACTCTACCAGATTCTATCCCGGAGGCTGACAGCTTACCGGCTGAGAAGAGCTTCGTCTCTGAAGACACATTTGTTACGAGGTCTGAAAAGGCGGTGCCCGCCGAGCAAATACATAGCGGCAAGTCTGCTGCTCTCGACGCTGCTTCAAACACGGACTCTGTGCCTCAAGAGGCGCCTGAGATCTCATTTATTTCCAAGAAGAGCAAGAAGACGAAGGGAAAGAAATCCGACGCAGCAATCCCGATCGTCACCAAGGCGGCTGAAGCACCCCTTGGTGTCGTGACTGACGTGCACGATGCTACGGCTATTGACAAGCTCGAAACCCGCCCATCTATTGTGGAGGACCAGGTGACCCATGAAGTGAGCCACGACACACAACATCCCCAAGTGGCAACTACATTCGCAGGGACAGAGCCACAGTCTACTGCTGACGAGCTACCCACTCAGACATCGTCTAAGAGGAGCAAGAAGAAGGGCAAGAAGTCAGGCATAGCAACACCGGTCGATGAGGAACTTCCTGCCATACCGCCCGAAGAGGTCTTGCCGCCTGTCGTCGAAAACACTGTCGTACAGAATGAGGTCTTTATACCTGAGGAACCGGTCGTTGAGGAGCCCGTCCAGACTAACGACTTTACTCCGAAAACAGCTCCATTGCTCCTTGAACAAGATACCAAGGTAGTACTTCAAGACCAACTACAACAGACGCCGCAAGAACCTGCGTTGACTAACGAGACATTGGGATTTGATGTCACAACCTTGTCATCGGAAGATAAGACCTCAGACAGGAGTCTGCAATCGTCGATGCCAGTTGCGGAGCCTTCAGCCATTGCTGATCCGGACGTACATACGAGCACTCGAGACTTACCACAAACGCTCTCCTCCCAGTTTGACTCCCAGGTGCAAGCTGTTGAGCCCAGCGCAATTGCTCAAACGTTGCCGTCTGAGACAACGAAAGAGCTCGATACTGAAGAGAAGCCAATCCTTGGTCGTAAGCTCAGCAAGAAGGAAAAGAAAGCCCAAAAGAAAGCTGGCATCACAACTTTTGATGACGAAGCTGTCACGGAGAAGGACGCCTCCATCCTGCCCACGCTTGAGCCAGCACTGACGTCAAATCTCGTCGAGGACCGTCCAAAACAACTCATCGTTGATAAGCTAGATGCTCCCGACTCTAGCCTTGTGAGCGATCTTCCGCTGACCGATCGCGAGGCACCGGCCTTGAGACTTGAGAGTACCGCCACAGCAATTGTTGATGACACATGGCAAGAGGCCGCTCGAGATGGCGAGGAGGTTGCGCCACCAAAGGAAGGCAAGACCAAGAAAGACAAGAAAGGCAAGAGGCAAACGGCAGCTCTTGTTACAGCGGAGGATGTTCAGGACAAGCCAATTGACTCACTCGAGCAAGATCCGACTGACGCCCGACCATCACAGCCGATCGTTTCCGAAACATTGGTGGAAGGCCCGGGGGAAGCAGCACAACTCCAAACCCCCGCTTCTCCCAAGGATGGAATGGAAGAGTCACGACCAGAGCCTACGTCCATCGACCTACCCGCTTACGAAGCCAAGGATGAGACATTCGCACAGCTTGCGGAAACCGAGCATGTCTCTGGCCAACCGGCGCCTGCCCCCATTGTCGAGCGTGCTATTGAACTACCACCGCCATCTGAAGTCAACCAAGATGGAGCCGAAGATGAGTGGGCCTTCACGCCCTCCACGAAAAAGTCGAAGAAAGAGAAAAAGAGCAAGAAGAGCAAATCGACAGCTGGTATCGCAACGCCTGCGGAAGTGACTACTGAGCCCAAAATCCTACCAAGGGAGACGACTAGCGATAACGCAACACTTGCATCCTCCCAAGAGCTACCGCGGGAGACTATATCAGAAGAGACACAAATGACGGTTCCTGAACTACTGTTCAGTACCCCGGCGCCGCCCGAGATGCAATCTACATCTCTCATGAATACTTCTCAGGATGATGACACGTCACCCCAGGCGCATGAAGAAGAGCTGCAAGAACGCACAATAGATGTGGACATATCCGAGCCCGCCCTTTCACGATCCACATCCAAGAAGAGCAAGAAGAAGAAGGACAAGAAAGGGCAGAAAGAGAGTGAAGACCTCCTCAATGACATCTCAGCGCATCCAGCAGTTGTCGGTAAAGAAACCACGACGGCAACGCCGCAGCCGGCGGCGCTTGAGCAAGACAACAACGCCCCAACAATTACGGCTGCGACCGAAGACGCCACGAGATCTCCTTCCCCATTTGCGTTCAAGACTCCCAAGACAAATGAGGTGCCGCAAGTTAAGAATGCGCAGTCGGAAGTCATTCCTCGTGAAACGATGGAGCCTTCCCTCAATCTGGTCGAACAGGAGCAACCGAAGGAGGAAGAACTAGTTTCAAAAACACCAGCAGAACTGTCGCCTATGCTACGAGCAATACATGATGAGGTCGGTGACTTCAAAGTTCGTTCCGAAGCACTTGATGCCGCTTTAGCCTCGAGCGAGCACCTCGATGAGCCAAATGAGCCCGCTCCGACATCGGTTTTTGATGTAGTCAAGCTGAGCAAGAAAGACAAGAAGAAGTCAAAGAAGGCAAAGGGCACAGTGCCCGACTCGGAAACGACGACTCCTGCAGCCAACTTGGGAACTGCGGTTGAGACGAAGGATCTAGTCGAGGACCCTGTCGTAGCCGGCGTACCACCAACGAAGATGAGCAAGGAGAAGCGAACAAGCATCGACGAGTCTACCGACTTCCCGATCAAAAAGGATGTCTCCGCCGTGACCGAGCCAGTCACGCTTCCGGAGTCACGCATGGTCTCGACCAAAGAAGACACCATTGAGTCTACATCCGCGAGCGACCACCTAGACTTGAGTGCCCTTCTGTCAGAAACTCTGGAGGAAGATGTCCAGTCTTCGGTCTTCCGCAAACTGAGCAAGAAAGACAAGAAGAAGGCCAAGCAAGCTACACTCGACGCTGTCGAGACAGTGGACTCATTTGCGGCTGCACCAGCTCTGTCTCGTAACGAGGATCCGCCTGCTGACAAGGTCGAGGCTGCCGACAACCAAGATGTTCAAGTGAACGGCCCAGACATCGACGATGGCTTCGGCTCGATCGCTAAGAAAACCAAGAAGCAGAAGCGCAAGTCGCAAGCAGCTACTGCAACATTGGAAGATCTGACACCAACTCTGCCTACACCATCAGCGGACGACAGCATCGAGCGAAGTCTTCATTCAGACGCCATATCAGTGGACCAGTCTATGAAAACCATCGAGGGCCAATCGGCCAGTGCACCAAATGACCACGAGAAATCCGATGTCCGACACGTCGAGAATGTTGGAGATACCATCCCACAACCATCAACATTGCCAGATCCCACCTTCAAGACGCCCACAGAGGTCTTGGACGCTCCTCATTTGCCAGTTCTAGCTAGAAAGACATCGAGACAACACAAGCTAGCAGCCTTGTTTGAACAGGGTGCGACCATGGAAAGCCCTGTAACACAACCAGAACTACGCAGAGAAGGAACCGGGAGTGTGAAAAACTTGGCCGAACAATTTGAGACCCATTCACGATCTCGAACGCCTGTTTCCGTCCCGGCGACAGAGAGACGCACTGTCTCACGAGGAGCTGCAGTTGACCGTCACGAGGAATCAGCTTCACCTAGACGCGACATCGAGTTCATGGGAACCGTTGCAGCTGGGCTCAAGATGACAGGTTTTGATGAAGACAAATACGTTGTCAACAACACAGCTTTCCATCAGTCGACCTCCCCTGACGGCACTCGCGATATAACGCCCGACGATGACGTTGCAGCCGCACTGGACAACGCCAGCACGTCGAAGTTTGCCACTCGTGGTTGGACCACGCCCACATCGTCTCCGAAATTACGGCCTACACGAGAAGCAGACTCTGATACACTGCCACCACTCGAGGTTGCCATAGCTCCAACAGATCTCGCTTCATTCGATCCGCTTGATGTACTCAATGATCCAACGTTTTCGAAACGCAATACCTCACCTGGTATACTTGAGGAGGCAGATCCTGATGAGCTGGGTGCTCATTTGAAGATGAACAAGAAATCAAAGGGGAAAAAGAAACGCTCGTCCCTCCCAGAGTCGCCAAATGAACCCACTACGGTGATAAACGAACCAACTGCCACCGAATCCCAGCTCCACAAGAGCACAGACAGCGCTGCATTGACTGATCAACCACCTCATACACCTTCAGAAGACCAGCAATTGCGGGTCGAGGACATTCCAGAGGACGCATTTACCAACAGGTCGTCAAAGAAAAGCAAGAAATCGAAAAAGGAGAAGAAGCGAGGTTCGATTGCGCAAGGTAGTGTTGAGAACGCAGCTCCGGAGACTCTGGTGGTCGAAGCTCGCACCCATGAGCATCCCACTGTTGAGACTCTGGCTGACTCCACTATCGACCAAGACACCTCCACGATTATTTTGCCTGAAACGCCAGCGGCAGCGGAACGTGAGATCGCAGCCAGCGATGACCCACAACAGTATCCATTTCCCGAGGTTTCAAGACCGCGAAGTGCCATCTACGAGGATTTGCAAGAGACAACCAAAGCAGAGTCGGGTCGACAACGAGGAATGGATGAGGAATTGGAGCCTTCGTCTTCGAGGAGGAAGGGCAGGGTAGGCAGAAAGAACAAGGAGGGGCTCGAGGCCGGCGACATCACAAAAGGACAAGAGGAGGAGGTGGCGAGGAAGCGATCCCATCTGGACCAAGATCAACCAGCTCACAGTACACACGAGGGTGAGCATGATACACACAAAAGGCGAAGCCACCCAGTTTCATTCGAGGAAGACCAGCCTCTCGAGAAGCGCCAACATATACAAGAGCTGATAGCACAGCCAACGTCCGCAACGGTGCTCCCAGCGACCACACTCAATGCACCAACGTCAAGCCGCGGACCGAGCCTGGCCGCTGAGCCTTCTTGGTCGTTCGCTGGTGTACAGGATGATACTTCTAAAGATACTGACTCTCCAGTCCGGACGACAACCTACGAGTCGCCACGCGATAAAGACTACCCTGGCCACGGAAATGGCCCCGCCATCCAGCAAGACGAAGCCCCAAACCCCGAAACACTTCGCCGCGAGAAGAAGCGTCGTTCTAAGGAACCCAAAACACCAGCCCATGATACCAGCCGTTCCGCTCAAGAACTCGATGAGAGTCCGTCCCTTCCAGTATTCTCAAGCACCACGACGGCCACGCCGTCTGCCCCTGATTACGCCACCAAAGAACGCACATCGTATCTGTTCGACTCCTCACCATCGACGCGCGGATACGGCACATCCCCAGCAATAGGTCCAGTGACGCCAGCCCACGAAAGAAGCATCTCATCGCAATCTGCACCAAAAGCCAATATCGGCTCTGCTGATACATCTGCGGGGTCGCACAGTGGATCACGTGGAGAGCGATTGCTTCCTTCCAAAGAGGCCGAGCAAAAGGAGCCATACCAGTCAATATTCGGTGATCCAAATGAAACGCAAGCCGGAGCTTCCAAGTCGCTCACAACGCCAGCATCGAAGCATGGGCGAACACCTAGCAACAAGCAGCTGCATACCATCACAGAAGCCAGCCCTGATGATTCCCCGTTGCACAAGAAGTCTCGGGCTATCACAGATGTCGGTTCGCCAGAACGCGGCGTAAAGTCTGCTCGTCGCACTGATAGCCCCAAACCCTTTGCAGAGCGCCTGATGTCGCCACCTCCTGTTACCCCTACGCCATCAACTCGCAGAGCTGGACCAATACAACCCGAAAGCACGGGGAGAAACTCACCATCAAGGGACACACCATGGCACCAAGTGCACGACAAGGTCGACCGCTCGATGACTCTGAGCCCCGCACGCCGGCTCCCACGCTCTTCGCCCAGCTTTGATCCGATCAAGCAGCACATGGCTGAGCAGCGGTCGCCAAGTGTAGCGAGCCAGCGTTCGATGAGTAACATCTCCAAGCTCAGGACTCCCGATCAAGAGCGACCATTGAGCTCGGCAAGCAACCGCTCCACACAATCCTTACGTCGGGTGGACAGAAGCGCATCAGGTGACCTGAGAGCCAGCGCCCGTCTTGGCGAGGACAGTGCGCAAGACGCTAACAGCCCGACACCCAACCTCTCAGGAACCGCACTCGCGGCTGGCGCAACGGCGGCCATCGCAGGCATTGCCGCTACATCCAAATACGACCCTGTCAGAGGTGCAGGAAAGGGTCGCCGTGCTAGCATGGCCGCCGAAACTTATGTAAGTGTCTGAACGCAGATGGGACGAGTGTGTTTTGCGCTATGCTAACGTGTCACAGGAGGCATGGGGCGAGGCTCCTGGCTCACCAATGTCGCCCACGCGTCCACCCAGCGTGCGCAAGCGACAGAGCATGCAAATCATGGATCTTCAAACGCAAATCGACCAACTTGCTGAGTATAACCAATCACTTGAAGACGCAAAAGCACGAGCGGAAGAAAGTTTCCAAGCCGCGCAGCATCAGCGACAAATCGACGACCAGCTTGTCGCTGAAGCGACCGAAGCACGTGACCGGGAGATTCACCAGCGAGATATCGATATCGCCCAGCTCAAGGACACGCTCCAGAGGTTGCATGAAGAGATTGCGCGACTAACAGAACTCAATAACACCTTGACTGAGGCCAACCGCAATTTAGCCAACGATACCAACGAGCGATATGCTCAACTCCAATCCGAAGGTCAGCTCGTCCAGCAGCAATGGAAAACATCACAGCGAGAGCTCGAACAGCTCCGATCGCAGCATGACCAGATGACGAGAGGCATGGAAGGTGTAGTCCGCGACGAAATCGGCATTGCACTCGACGACCGAAACGCTGAAATTGATCGACTCAATACGGAGCTCAACAGCGCCAAAGAACAGATCAAGACGCTGCAGAAGCAAATCTTGGCGACCAAGAAGCCGAGCGAGAGCTTCCTCACCATCCGCGACGAAGACTACTTTGACAGCGCATGTCAACAGCTCTGCCAACATGTCCAGCAGTGGGTGTTGCGGTTCTCCAAGTTCTCCGACACTCGACCTTGCCGTCTTTCTTCTGAGATAGCGGCCGACACTAGACTTGATACTGCCACTCGGCAAAAGATCGACACCCGCCTGGACAATGCTATCTTGGATGGCTCCGATGTCGACAGTCTCTTAGCCGATCGCGTCAAGCGGCGAGACGTTTTCATGTCGGTGGTCATGACCATGATTTGGGAATATGTCTTCACACGCTACCTGTTTGGTATGGACCGAGAACAGCGGCAGAAGTTGAAGTCGCTTGAGAAGACTTTGTCAGAAGTTGGTAAGCAGATGAATGTGGCCCCCTTTAAAGAGCGCATCTAACAATACGACAGGCCCACCACGTGCAGTAGCACAATGGCGAGCCATCACACTCACTCTCCTTGCGAAGAGGGAGGCTTTCACACAGCAACGCGCCCAAGATACCGAAGCTGTTGTGCATGAGATCTACAGCACCTTGTCGACGCTTCTACCGCCACCATCCAACCTGCAACGACAAATACAAGAATCACTCCGCAATGTCATGCGACTAGCTGTGGAATTATCGATTGAGATGCGCACCCAGCGCGCGGAATACATCATGCTCCCACCACTTCAACCAGAGTATGATACGAACGGCGACCTACTTGCCAAGGTCACATTCAACGCTTCCCTCATGAACGAGCGCTCTGGACGCGAGACCTCGAACGATGAATTAGAAGGACGAGGAGCAATAGTCAAGATTGTGCTCTTCCCACTCGTCGTCAAGAAGGGCGACGATTTTGGCGAAGGCGAGGACGAGATTGTGGTCTGTCCTGCGCAAGTCTTGGTTGCAAGACCAAAGGATAAGAAGGTGGTCAGAATGCTCAGCGGTGCCATGAGTATCGACAGACCTGACTCAAGGGCGAGTCGCATGAGTCGCATGACCAGTGTAGTGCCGGACAGCACAATCATGGACTACGAGGGGGGAGAAGGCAATGTAATATAGAGAGGCGTGCCGGGGTTTGTTTGAGTCTTCTCAGGAGTCTTGCATTGCAGCGAGCATTTGTTTTGGCATTTTACCCGGTACATAACATCACTTTCCTTTGTTCTGGATTGATTCGGAGTTTTGGTACATATATGGAGTTGGAGCACTTGTTGTAATTGAGTATACCCAGGTTCGAAAGACGACAGTACAATAATCACTAGTTCAAGTCAAGTCTCGCAGCTCTCATCAGTCGATTAATTATAGTGTTGAGAGCATCCAGCTCATCTGCAGGCACATCGTCAGCCTAAAGGAACGACCTATTTGTAAGTAAGCTAGCTATCTATGTACAAGCTGCATCAGCATGTACTGTGAAGCAGAAAGAGCATTGCTGATGCCAGTCCGTGTCTTCCACGTGCTTCAGTCGTCGCTGGTCGCATGTCCCTCGGCCCCCGCCCCGCATCGCCCCAATGTGCAGGGATGGCGGCCGAGGGCATCTTGCATAAAGGGTGGGCGCCAACATGCGAATAGTCTAGTGACAGCTAGGTGCTACTGATCCAGTACGATATTTGCAGACATCTTGATACCTCGTCGATAAACACGACCATGCCTATCCGAAGCAGCTGGAGTCTTGCGCGTGAAGGTAAGTGCGGACTAGACTCCGGAATCCGGGGTCCCCACGCGTGCTTCGTTGCGCGTGGCTAACCAAAGACGCGATGGCTGACCATCAAACTTCACAGGTGTCACTGCCGACACTGTTGCGCGGCTCTTCAGCCTCACCGCCCTGAATCCGGCCCTCACGTTGCCTCTGGTTCTCCTTGCGCGCTACACGGCGCAGGGCAATGTCCTCGCCGACCAGCACGCCACTGCCCTGAATGTCCTCAAGAAGCTTGCTGGACTGAGCGTGCTCCGAGCCGCGAGCGCATGGCTCGACGGCGCCGTGTCGAACAACTGGACTAACGACACGTATGTCTGGAGCCAGGAGGTTGTTGTCGTGACGGGCGGCAGCGACGGCATTGGCAAGATTGTCGTGCACCTGCTGGCCGAGAAAGGCATCAAGGTCGCCGTCCTGGATGTACAGGAGCTCACGTACGAGGGTAGGACATATTCCCAAGCGCTAGCATCGTCCCAATGTGTGTACTGTACTGTACTGTACTGTACTGACGTCTCGCAGCACCACCCACGGTGCGCTTCTTCAAGTGCGATCTCTCCTCCCCATCCTCCATCTCCTCTGCCGCCGCCTCCATCCGCTCCACGCTCGGAAATCCCACCATCCTCATCAACAACGCTGGCGTCGCGCGCGGCAAGACAATCCTCGACACCACCGAGAAAGACCTCAACCTCACCTTCAAAGTCAACGCCTTCTCACACTACTACCTCGCCCACGAGTTTCTCCCACACATGGTCAAGAACAACCACGGCATGATCGTCACAGTGGCCAGTCTCGCCGCACACGTCACTGCGCCGTCCATGGTCGACTACGCCGCTAGTAAAGCTGCAGCCATGGCCTTCCACGAGGGTCTCGCCAGCGAGCTGGTCTCCGTGTACAACGCGCCCAAGGTCCGAACAGCACTGATGTGCCAGGGCTACACCCGTACCGCACTGTTCGAGGGCTTCGGCGGCAAGGCGCTGTACCCCGAGACCGTGGCCGAGGAGATTGTGAAGGCGGTGCTGAGCGGTAAGTCCCAGCATATGGTTCTGCCGGAGGCCGCGTGGTGGGTTGCGCCGCGTATCAGGGGCTTTCCCATGTGGATGCAGTATGGCATGCGCAAGAAGATGGATATGATGAAGGGGTGGAAGGGTAGGCAGGTTGATCAGCCGTCGGAGAAAAGTGAGGGCGCGGGCGAGAAGAGTGGGGAGGGGTTGTTTGGAGAGGGCAAGGTGGGGGATAGTACGGTGTTGGTTGAGTCGTAGATGAGACTGATGGGCTTGTCTATTTTCAGAGGTGAAGTATAATTTGCAAATCTTTGGCTTTTTAATTGACGTCTTTCTCACCGTACTGATATGATAGACATGAAGATGCAGAACGTCTTCTCCACCTCACCCAGTTGTACCACACCCAACCGTCTCAACCCCCAAATCTCAACGCCAATGCTCCCACTCCCCCGGCGCACCACCCTGCCAAAACCCCCCATACCTCCTCATCCCACCCCCCGGATAATGCGCATTCTCGCGTCCCCGACCCGAAATACCAAAATCCGGAAGCCTATAGTCCGACGGTCTTCGCATCGGGCTCACGCGGCCATACTCGTGTGGGAAATAGCCATTGCGAGGCATCTCAGCTGCGTTACGGGGCGGCGATATCCCGCGGTTGGATGTGTAGTAGGGGTTCATGCGCGGGTCTTGGTATGGGTACATGTTTGATGTGCGTAGAATCTGGTGTTTGGCAGAGAGGAGGTGTCTATGGAGCTTTTATACTGCGGGTTGTGGTGAAATGTGGATCGGGGCTGCTGTGAGGAGCATGTGTTGTCCGGCAGGTGCAGGTGATCTGGTGTGACGTGTCCGTCAGATGGATGAACTTTGATATTTGAAGTAATTTCCAGCATCACTGATTCATGAAAATGAGTTAGTGCTTCACCGAAATTATGTAGTTGGTTCTGAGACATAGCTTCAACTATTGTCTTGCAAGTTTGCACCACGCTTGAAGCTACGCAAACTCTAGGAAAACAAACCAAACAAATTGAGCTATGAGACAATGAGAAGTAGAATATACTACATACATCATACAGCGCGGTGAAGCCCACGACAGCCGCACATCACGCTCAAAAATCATTCTGTTCTCGCCGCCCGACCAGCATTCAACCCGTTCCTCACGGATCATCGCTGTCGCCCGTCTATCCGTGATGTACATCAATCTTATAGAACCGCACCTCACTCGCGCTCTCCCCCTGATTATAATTCCCAACCTTAAAATAGCATCTCGGATCACCCACCTTCCCCGTACCTATAACCCGCTCTTCACTATCCCCAATCCTCAAACTCAAACGCCCATAATCGTACCTCAACTCGTACTCAAACTTCGCACCGACCGCAACGTGCCCGACCGTCATCCACTTCAAACTACTAACACCCGGAGTCTGACTAACGCCGAGTCGAATAGTCCCGTCTTGAGCGTAGAAGAGTTCCACAACTGGTTTCTTGGATATGGCGTCGTCGACCTTGATTTGGCCGATCACGGTGCCATATTGACTGTCGTCGGGCTTCGTGACAGCGAGCTGTACAACGAGACGATTGATCGAGCTCTTCGGGTCCCAGGATCTAGGATCCGACTCCCGTAGTTCAGTGCGGCAGTGCTCGCTGTTTGCTGTAGTAACGCAGTCTGTCTTACGCGGCACTCTCATCACCAATGCGCCATCATCAGCGTAAAAGTACTCTTTACTTTTCCAGCCGTCGCAGCCGGACAGTTTCGACGGCGGTATGGAGTCGGGTTTGCCGGGACTGCCTGTGGGTAGCTGCAGGGTGAAGACGCTCAAGTCGAAGGCACCACCGGGAGCGCACGTTGCTGGGGCGCGAGTGAAGAGTTCTGGGGGACTTTCTGGGGAGGGGAAGGGCGAGATGTCGGGAGTTAGACTGGGGGTCGTAGTGGGTGCGGCGGAAGTTATGTGGAGGAGGAAAAGTGCGGAAGGGATGATGAGAGATGATAGGGATTTGAGAGACATTTCGTTTAATGAGGTTTGGGTCGGTGAGTAGCGAAAAGTGGTGACAAACTGTGGATAGTGGTGACAGTGATTGTCATGGTGGAAATTGAGACGCCGGATATATACATCCCTAACTGATGGACGCTTCATCATCAACTCAAGACTCTCTCGGGTTTGTACATTGTGATGCTGTCGAAGTCCGTATCCCGACTTAATCATCAAATTCGCTTTTGATATACTGACCTCGAAGCTCATGAAATCGTGCAGCGAGTTCAAGAGTGGACGAAAGTAGAATGGTCGTGGTTAGTCTTGGCCCCATGTAGCAATTGGTGGAATAAGTAAGCGCTGCCAATGTCCGAAGTGAGAGATCCTACCAAAGGCACAAATAGCACTGTACGCGTTTTATCGTCTTGGAATCCTCCCAAACCTGGATGCATTTACGACATGATGAAGCATGCGATCGGAAGTCAAATTTTTGTGATGGAAGCGCATTATTTCTCTCCGAATTCATGAGCCTTGCCGCGCACTGTTTGCGTCACGCGCGTGGCGGTGTCAATTTGGCTGTTCTGAGGTTCTGTCGTAGTCAACAACAACCACGTCCATTCGCTCGTCTCCACACGTGGGCGCTAGTAACTATCCGTGATGCTTCTACCTTAGCGGTCACGAGAACGTCGAACATCCCGCAGTCTCGACCCCTTCTATGCATGAGGCATGCAGGGCTCCGTTCACGCCTTGCCAAGCATACTCGGGCCCGCCGTAGTGAAGCTTGGGTGGCTTCCTCTTAGCTCCCACTCAGCACCGCCGGGTCCAGAAGCATTCCTTCCCTAGCCCTATTGAACGACGCTGCATAAACTGCTTAGTATTGCACGTGTTGTAAACCTCACGATGGTTGCACGCAAGGAGAGTCTTTGCAGCACCAAAGCAAACATCATGTTGTTGAAGACCCCTGGTATGGAAGCCCCGCGGAGAACGCAATGCGATGCGCCCTGATCGACATGCAACTCTGCACATCCTCACCCAAACACCAGAATCGGCCCTTCGCGTCCTCTCGTCGCCCTCATTAGCGAGCGAAGGCGTCGCCAATCCCACGAGCTGGGCTGAGTCTTGAGAGTCGCGCGTGCCTGAATGCCCCGCTGACAAGTCACATCGCGCGACCAAGCCACGCCGACCCCGGTCAATATCCCGGCTCGCCCTCCGTCTTACCACTTACGCGGGACCAAAATATCGTGCACTTCCCTAAACTGTCGGTGATGGGGCCAGAAGGAAGTAGGATGGGCTGAACGGTGGAAACGTGCTCGGTCCTAGAGGCTCTGGGTGCTCTTGTGGTTTCTTCGCTTTTTACTTAGTCTCGAAGCACCTTTCACCTTTTTACTTTTCTTTTTGTTGAGGCTCGTTCTTTGATATATTCATTACGGCGTCTCCTGGATTTAAGAGAAGGAGTAGTTAGTCCATAGAAAGAGCAACGCCTATTCATACACAAACGCTCCATCAGCATTTCCAGTCGAAAGCCCAACACATTTCATACGCCAATATGAAGAAATTCGCAGCCATCCTCGCCATTACTACAACGGCATACGGTCTCGCTTTCGACGGTCCCCTACCAACGCCCGTCCAAGACCTCCTCTACACAGCTCTCAACGGCTACACCCCACGACCAACAAACGATGCACGCTCATTGCCAGAACTATTTCGTCGACAAAAAGCCAACCCAGCAGTCTGTGGATATCTCGATGGCGACGCAGGTAAGCAAAGCCCCCTTTCGTGCATAGCCCATTACCCGGACCCGTACTCGGCCCCCAATCCTCAAGGCCACCCAACACCCTCTCATTTCGCATCGACCTTGACTTCCGCGCATCACAATCTCGAAATGCTTTGCACAAGCTCCAACACCCAATTATCCATCCCTTGCTTACACTCACCACAGAATTCCCCGTCTCATGCACAGCCGGGCCCTGCACCTACAACACCGCACAAAAATGGTTCGGCTGCTCAAGCGCACAAGTAATAACGCGCTGCGTAAACTCCGCCTCGTACGCCAAATGCCTCGAGGACTCGTCGTGCTACAACGATGTTGGGGCAATGGCGTGCACCGCGTCCTCTGCGCCCTTTTGCGTCAACATGTTTGCTAAGATAGCAGAGGGCACGATGAGCCACTGGGTGTGTGGCGCGAGCGCGACGAGTATTCCTGTGTTGGCGAGTTCGACGGGAAGTGCGGCTGCGAGTGTAAGGGCGGCGAGCGCGGTTAAGACGGGGAGTGTGAGTGTGGATGCGAGTGTGATTAGGCAGGGCGGATTGCCGACGGGTGGTGCGGGTGGGCCTGGGTTGAATTTTGCGACTGTGACGGCGCAGAGTTCGAGGTCGACGGCTGGGGCGGCGGTGCATACGGCTGGTGCGGTGGTGGGTGTTGTGGGAGGGGTGGTTGGAGTGTTTGCTGTTCTTCTGTAGAGGGTGGGAGGACAAACATTGAGATGGTGTTGGATTTTGGCATTAGCGAGTGCATTTGCATCAAAGCATTGAGGGAAGATACCCCAGTTCGAGCATAGAACAGAAGAAGGTTGAGTAATACAAGACGTGTAAAGTCTCTCGTTCCTGGTGCTATGTACGTTACCAATGAAGCAAGAGAAATGCAATTTGGCGCCCACAATGCAATCGCCCCTCTCAACGCCGTATGATTTTTTCCAGCACTTGTGACGCTGAACGACTCTTGCGGGAAAATCGGTTCGTCCACCTGCTCGTCACGAGTTTGCGTTTCTGTACACTTCTCCATGCCTAAGACAACCTGACTTCGCCCTCCTCTTTCTTAAGGCCGAATTTACTCAACCTTATCCTGGGAATCACACCAGCCAGCACAAGCACACTGGCCACAATCACAGCCCAATGCTGCATATGCCCCACGTTCAAATTATACGTCGTCCAGCTCGCCGCGCAGATCGTCGCAAGGCCCAGCGTCGCAATGATATAACCGGCCACCCTATGGTACTTGTAAACAGCCTTTGCGTTATGGACGCCGCCGTAGAGCTGCGGCACGTAGTACTGCGTGAAGCCAACGAGGGCCTGGATGTACACGAGTATGTAGAACGTAAGACCGAGGCGTGCATGCGGCGATTCAAAGTGCTCGTGTCCTGGCCCGGCTTTGTTCATCTCGATTATGATGAGGCCGGCGGTGAGGGCGCTGGCCCCGAGGACATGGAAAAGGAAGTGGGCGAGTGTGCCGGAGCGCTTTTGGGCGGGTGTGTGTGTTGGCTGTAGGACGAGGGCGGCTTGGATGGAGAGGAGGAAGCCTGCCTAGTGGGTGTTAGTAGTCAGTATAGAGAGAGTGTGTTGTGAGGTTTGTATAGGTGTGTCGAAGCACAAAGTGGTGATGGCTTACAGAATTGAGAAGCTGCGAGACTTGGTTAGCGAAGCTCATACTTCATGCTGACTGAAGAGATACTCACAGGATGCGCAGAAAAGAAGATCAATTTCTTGGACAATATCGCGCCCCAAACAATCGCAGCAAGAATCCATATTCCCGCCTGCGCAATCGGTGCAGTGCCTACATACTCATATTAGCCCTGCATCCCAACAACTTCCTCCACCACCACCAGCGAACCTACCAATCCACAAATTCCAATACAGCGGCTGTCCCTCACTCTGACTCGCGTCTCCCCTCCTCCCCAGCAGCGGCTCCTCCTCGCTCTGCCCTCGCGCCGCCGCCGCATTACTCGGTATTCCCGTCGCAGAAGCCATGCTGAGCAGTCTCGCGGTTCGATGTGTCTGTGCCTGATGGTAGGACTGGAGATCGTCGGTCATGGAGCAGGCTGTGGGGAAGAGCCGTTATATGTACGTTGCGTGTGTTTGGCAGGGTGTTACTGGCTCTCCTCGGAGTTTATGCACGAGGTGCTGGAAGGCTGCCGATTGTCAACGTCATGACAGGGATGCGTGCTTCGACTAGCTGTGACCGCCAATGAACGAGCAGTCGTTTGAAGGCGCATGCAGACTCCGGGCCAACGATGTGCACGATGACAGTGCTCGGATGGGCTTCGCGATGTCGAGCATCAGCATTGAGGAATGGTGTGCTTGAACTGCAGCATCATTTGTGGAAGGTGTGTCTCGTGGCAGCATCGCGGTCCGTTAGCTACAGATAATCCCCGCGTCTGATGTCAAAACAAGCAGACACATGCAGAGAAGATGAGACCCATTTTTTATGTCAGCCTAATATCTATCTGCCAGTACCATAGCAAGGCAGATCTTCACTTGCAACATAAGGTGTATGATCCAGTGCCAAGAGCTTGCAGTTACCATGCTGTATTTCACTTCTAGGGGTATATATGTAGTCCCCTGCCGCATAGTGTTGTACCAAACGACAAGACGCGAACGCCGTTCCAACCACCCATAGGCAGCCGTACACCCTCCAAATGCTGACGTTTTCCAGTACATTGCATTCGCTCCGCCCAAATGCAGACGGCAAGCCCAACGATGCGCTAAGAGCGATCATAAAACAATAACCACGCGTGCCAAACATTCCTGCAATGCAATTCCAGTACAATCCAAAATTACGATTACGTCGCGTCGAAGGAGACCGTGCTGTGCCCCGTAGCGCCGTATCGCTGATGCAAGCTGTCGTGAGATCAAAATGTGTTGCTTAGAGGGTGAAGGGTAATGAGTGTGGCCGTTTTTACTTCTTGTGCTTCATGAGTTCTGGAGACTTGGACGGATCGGGCGGGTCCAGGAATCTTGCCATTACGAGCGAGAGCTGTTTGAACTCGACAGGCTTCGTCACGTACGAATTGAAGCCGGCTTCTACGCACTTGGCGTAAACGTCACCGAGCACGTTCGCCGAGAGGGCAATGATGGGATGGCGGCGGTAACCGTGCTTCTTCTCCCATCGTCTGATCTCCTTGCAAGCTTGATAGCCATCTTTGTTCGGCATGTGCAAGTCGCACTACATGTCTTGTAAGTGCTATGGGAGATAATGGACGGCATGCAAACTTACAAGGATAATTGAGTAGAATCCTGGTGGTTTCGAGAAGACAGCGTCCGTACACTGAACGCCATCCATTACAGTGTCGGTCTCGACGTCAATCTTGGCCAAGAACTTGAGAACGACCTTTGAAAGTTAGCGCTGTGAGCATCGCAAACTGGACGACAACATACCGTTTGATTGATCTGATTGTCCTCAACGAGCAAGACTCTGTTGCCTTTGCCGCCGACGCGGCGCTTGAGCTCCTCAAAGACGAGCTTCTGGCTGACAACGACCTGCTGTGCGCTATCTTGGTTGCGATCCGTACTTGACTCTCGTTCTTTCTGTGGGTCGAAGATTACAGCAAACTTGGATGGCTTCAGTGGTCGGTAGACAAAGTGCAAGCGCCGATCAATGTGGAGTTGGTCATAGTCGTACCCAGGGGCGTCCTTGATCAGCTCCTTCTTTTGCGATGGGTCGGATACGACAACGATAGAGGTGTTGCCATAAGCCATCGAGCTGAAGATCTGGTCCATGATTGCATGAACCTCAGCAGTATCATGCAAGACGAGAACGACGTGGGTGAACAGCACAGGATTATCTCCACCGAGCATTTTTTGCGCCTGTATGATGCTTTCCTCGCCGGTTACCTGATGAGGGATACCCTGAGGCAGCGTGTTCTTGATGTGACCAATCGTGGCCTCCCTACTGTGGACCAACGGACACACTACCAGGATTGAGTACATGGGTGGTTGTAGAGCACTGCCAAGCGGTGATAGACTGCGATTGAGGTCCGCTCGCACCGTCTCATTTGATTCGATCGACGATGTAGAGTCTCCAGCTGGCAGTTTGTAATGAGTGGTTGCGCGTTGTGGGGGTAAAGAGAGGTCTATGTGCGGGTCCGATGAGAACCGAGAGTCTTGAAGGAATGATGAGGCTGATGATCGCTCAGAACGTAGGCTAGATTTTCCAGTCAAGGCGGCGCTTGTCAAAGAATGGTCAGAACTGCCGGAAGAAACTGATATCGAAGGCGAGTCACGCGATCTTTCCGAAGTGGACAGGCTCGGAGCGGGACTCTTGACAGATTCGCTTCGGTCGGATGATATGCTTGACATGCGTGTTATCTGGTGCAGCTGCGAAGTCGTGTTGAACTGCGGATGTATTTGCCGCTGTAGCGGTGACGGCTGCACTGCTTGAGGCGTGAGTGGCGGCGCCATAGTCGGCTCCATAGCTGGGGTCCCGGGCGTCGATGGCGGCGGCTTGGGATGATCTTCAGCTGTGGGCAACCCAAACTTGATCGTGAAGAAGAACGTAGACCCTTTGTTGGGCACGCTCCGGGCGTCCATCTTCCCACCATGCAGCTCTACGAATTGCATCGAGATGGCTAGGCCGAGGCCCGTACCACCATGCTGTCTGGTACTGCTGGCATCGATCTGACTGAATCTTTTGAACAAATACTTGGCTTCCTGTTCGTTGAAGCCTCGTCCGGTGTCGACAACCTCGAATCGCACTACAGTCTGTTCGTCCTCCGAGGATCGAGAACGGTCGGGCTGTTGGACTTTGCAGCGTACAAAGATCTCGCCCTTCGATGTGAACTTGATAGCGTTGCCAACGATATTAAGAAGTACTTGTCGTATGCGAAATTTGTCTCCTTTGACCATGGACGGGACACCTTCATCAACCAGATAGTTGAGCTCTAGCCCCTTCTGGATAGCAAGGCCCATGCTAAGGTCATTCACCTCTTCCAGTAAGGAAGGCAGGTGCATCCATTCCATAGACAGCTTTATCATACCTGCTTCGACTTTAGACAAATCAAGTATGTCGTTGATCAAGTTGAGAAGGCTATCTGTGCTCGACTTGATGATGTTGACGTGCTCCAACTGCTCGGCATTCAGAATGCTGTCAAGTAGAAAGTTGACCATTCCCGATATGCCATTCAGTGGCGTGCGAATTTCGTGCGACATGTTGCTGAGGAACTTGGACTTGGCGTCCATCGTCTCTTTCAAAGTTTGCTCCAGAAGCTTGTGGTCATTTATATCAGTAGCAGTGCCGTACCACGTCTCTTCGTCGCTCTGTTCCGCAAGTCCCTTTTCAAGCAGTATTCGCACGAGGTGCCATCTGTACTCACCCTCTTTATTGCGGAGTCGGACTTCAGTGGAGTACGACGATCGACCATGTGCGTCCTTTGTAACTCTGAGAATTCCAGTGCTTGCCAATTTGGATAATTTAGCCTGTGGCATATCCAATCTGTCGGGCGATGAGCCGCCGGGACTCATGACGGCTCTCTCGGTCTCCGATGAACCCTCTGATGAAGACGAAGACGACCCTCGCCGATTATCGTCGGCAGGCAAAGACGTTGGGACGTTCGACACCCCATCAGCATTGAGTTCGGGCAATTTGCATTTGACGATATCGTCGGGATGAACGTGTTCCAGGAATCCATTCACGAGAGCTTGTGACTCGGACTGGCCAGAGAAAGTGATCCATTGCGAATTGCAGAATGTGAGCCCTCTTTTGTTAGACACTACAAAGACGATCTGAGGACTTGAGTTTGCCAGTGCTCTGTACTTCGCTTCGGATGCGGCTGTCTCTTGCTGCTTCGCTGAATTGAGCTCAGCAAGATGCTGCTCATGGAAGTCCATGTTTGTGCCGATCCAGTGAACTATTTGCTGCCGTTTGTTTCTCAGTGGTGCGACGCGGACATAGAACCATCGATAGCACTGGTCGAAGCGCTGAAGCCTGACCTTCTGCTGGAGCTGCTGGCCAGTACGCAGAGACTTGTTCCACTGCTCAAGGTACGGGCCTCGGTCTTCTGGATGTATGGATTCCCATGGATCCTGAAGAACTTCTCGGGACTCTTGCCCGCGATATATCAAGAACTTTGAGTTCACCCATGTTATAGCACCTGTCGTCGGCGCCGCGGTGAAGATCTGCACTGGAAGAGAATCGATAATTGTGCGAAGAAGACTTTCGGATGGCGGTGGCATATCAAACGTCTCTGATATGGATCCTCTCCTTGCGTGACCCGGTGGCGCCGATACTTTTCCACCTGGGGTCGTAGCTGTTGGAAGAGACTGGAACGAAGAGCCGAAGTCTGCTCCATACGAATGCAAGTAAGAGTGACCACGTTGGGTTGCCGTGAGATGGGCTCGGGTCGTATTTAAAGCCTCTTCCTTTGCTGCTTTTTCGGTACGCAGATTAAAACTTTCGTCGTTGGTTTTATCAGGCAGTGACATGCTGACACGCTTCACGTGACGCTGTTCAGTCTTGCGAGCAGGTTGTTCTTGGGTAGAAGGCTGATTGGAAGCTCGAGTTGTCCTTCTCTTTGCATCAAAATAGCTCTCTACAGCCTCACTGCCAGTCAACTGGCCGGGCGTACCACCCACAGAATTTTTGCTCGAAAAGCCCAAGGAAGCGGAATCCCAACCCGGAGTTCCCGTGATAGACCCGCCAGGACTGTGCCGTGATCGGCCAGAGTAGTCGGAAGGGCTAGTAACACTTCCGGCTGCAGAAGTGTAGATGTTCTCAAGATCAAGATGCAGCAAATCATCAAGAGTCTCTTGGTCTGGTGGAAGAGAGACACTCCCTGAGGTATTTGCCGTGATTTGTCGTTGTCTAATTGAGGCCATCTGCATCTGAGCGTTGGTAAATTGCCATGCGTTTGAGAAGGACGTAGCTAGATGCGGTCCCAAATGCTTTAGCGAGTTCGTAAGGTTGCGAGGATATGGGACGATGGGTGAAAGTATTGAAAGTATTGCAATCGGTGCTCGGCGCAGATTTTCGGTCTTTTGTGATGTGCTACGGGTCGATTGTTCGGAATGCCTACGTGATAGCGTTGGAGTTTGTGACGGCGTCGCTGTTTCGTTCGGCTGCATCGTTTGTGATAGTGTAGGATGCACAAGGGGTATGTGTGTGACAGTGCTAGCTCTGTCCACCCCAATTGCCTCCACCAAACCATACTGCGAGTAGTCTTGAGGCGACCGCGACGGATTAAAGGTTTCCTCGTCGACTCCACTGCTTGAGAAAAATGGGTTATCTTCAGGGTCATTTTGTATAGCCGGCGAAGGGGCAGGCGACTGTGCCCATGGCGAACTCGGGTACTGTTCGTACTCCTCATAATGCTGCAACCGAACATCCTCAGCCGCAAGGGTATTCCGACTACGAGCTGCCGCCTTCTTCTGAAGGTCTGCGCCTACTGAAGTGTTATGTGGTGTCGCCAATCGTTGCTGCTGTTCTTTGTCGAGCAGATCTTCACTGGAGGCGGACAATGACGCAGAATAGTCTCGAGTCAAGGTTACGAGCCGTCCTCGCTCAAGAACGCGATTGATGCCTGTGTTGTCAATGAGAGCTTCTGGCTCGTGATCCAGAGCACGCAGCACGTGGAACACGGCGAGCGGCGGCGATAGTGAGTCCCCACCAACACTCGAGAAGTCGGGATCGCTAAAAGCATGGTCTTTGGGTGAGAAAGGCGTGGGATACGGGTTGGACGAGCCATCGAATGAAGCTTGTGACACCTGTCTCAGAGGGTGATCTGGCCTCGCCGCGGCCTGCGGCGCGTGACTAGCAGCCCGCATTGGACCTCTCGGACGCACTGAGAACATCGGTGAAGGACTTTCGGGCAAAGAATCCTGATTCTGACGCTCGTGACCGGCAAATGAATGAGAAGCAAAGAGTTTGGGCCTTCGCTCCGGTACGGCTTGGTGTTGCGGCATGTCAAGTGGCTCGGCATGCTGGCTGGTCGGAGGCTGCTCGGTAGATACCTTGCGGCTCTTCTGGCCAGAAGTGTCCTGGTAGATGGCTGCCCGCGGACTGCCTTGGTCTGCCGTGGCTGTAAAGGTCGTCTTCTGTCCCCATGGCACATTCTCGATGTCAGAGGCATCTGCAGGCACGGCCAGTGTTGCGCGCGCTACACCGTAGTGATCACGCATAATTGCAGTCACAGTAGTCCACCAGGCGGCAAGTCCAGGCTCCGCACCCAAACGCAGGACCATCTCATACAGGTTGGGGCTGGGGTAGCGCGGATCTTCCCCTTCTGCAGCAACGTGAGTGGACATACCGGGCGCGAAGGGCGTCATCGAGGCGGCAGGGGTGCTGGTTTCGGAAGCCACTCTGTCCAGCGGCGTCGCAAATTCTCTGGAATGGTAGGCGGAGACGGTGGGCGAGAGGTTGGTGAAGGGCTGGTGGAAGGCTGAGGCCCATCTGGGAGTGCCTGGGACAGATGGGAAGGGGTACGACGGCGTCCTGAGGGGTGCGTGGCCGCCGGCGGGTGTTGGGGGCATGCTGCCGCGTATCGTTCGCGCGGATTCGGTGGACTCTGTCGACGTCGTCTGGGCCGTGGGCAGCGGGCCCGGACTGCTGAAGGCTCCTTCCAGGGTGGGCGACATGCTGGCCATGGGCTCCTCCTTGATTGGCGACACCCTGCGAGCAATCGCAGCCGCAAAAGCAGTCGAGCTCTGTGCGTTTCGCATGCGCGCACGCTGCTGTTTCTGGAGCATCTCCAGCTGCAGCGCCCGCAGCCGCTCGATCTCCGCATCGTCTGGAGACGCCTTCCCGAGCACTGCGTCGACCTGGCTGGAGGCTACGATGTCTCCACGGTCAAGGGAGCCCTCGTCGTCCTCACTCATGTCGGTCGTGTCGGTGGCAGACGTATCGCCGTCATCTTGTTCTGCGGTCTGCACTGCATCGCGAGGGGAGCCCAGGGTTGTCTGTGACGGGAAGACAGTGTTGCTGGCCGCAATGCGCTGCAACGGCGGGCGCACTGTAGTCGGTGAAGTGTGAGTGGGCGCCAAAGTGGCGGTGTCGCTGGTGTCCCTCGAGGCGGTCGATGAGGGTTTCGGTGTCTGGGTCATTTCTGCATAGTCTCGTTGGATACCCCTCCTCCTCACTCAGCATAGCAGGACGGCTGCGACGGCGTGGTGTGCGGTAATCGAGAGGTCGGGCCAAGGCTGGGATAATCAATCATAGGACGAGTCGCCCCAAGACAGGAAGGACCATGTACCAAGTATGACGTAGTGGCGCAAAGGGGAAGGACCGACCCAACGGCCACGCGAGCGATGGACAGCAGTGAGCACTTGGGCGTCCGTCTGGAACGAACTCGAGGCTGTCGAAATGAGCCCTCAACGGCGCCGCTCTTGCGTGGCGTGGTGGGAAGTGGGATGTGCAGGGGAAAGCTGGGTATCAAGGATTGGCACTGGAGCAGGTGTGTGTATCAGGGCAAGACGAGCAGGATCCGCTCTACTGCACTATGCGGGAAGGGATATCTGCAGCAAGCGCGCAGCCAGAAACAGATGCAACTTGCCAATCGTAGCTGGAATTGTGCGGCGCTGCAAATCTCATCTACGTTCACCTTTCTGATTTGTGGGAGGGAGATGACGTACGTTCAAGGGTTCCTTCCCGGGCTCGGCACTTTGAACCGAATTTAAAGGCCCTAGAACTGGTGACTAACACGCTACACTACAGCGCTGCGAACAAGATGTGTACAATGCTGTCCAAGTTGGCGGTAAAGCCCAATACCTGGCGCCCGTTCCACCCAGCGCAGTTTCTTCCCGGGTCTGAGGCTGGAGCGCCCTTCATTTTGATAGGCCGGTAGTCCCACAGCATCGACGATGCTTGTTGCACCACGGTAGCGAACAGCGGAGCCTCATTCTTGCCATGTAGACTAGTAACCTCGATTAGCACTAAGAATACACTACCCAGGTGCGGTGTGCATCCAGCTTGTTGTCACGCGACGTGTGTACACTAGGTACATAGACACTAGGTGGTAGCACGATCAAGCTCCGGCGATAATTTCATCGGATGTTCTAAATCTGTGCTTCAAAACATATGAAGAAGATGCTTTCGTTACGTACAACTACATTCTTGCTCATTTAAATGTACTTCGGTAAGCTGTCAGATCGACATGCTCGTTGCGCCGAACAGCAACGGCTGACCGGCATCGCTAGTCTACCATGTTTTGAATCGTTCGACCAGGTATATCCCACCACTCGACCAAGTGTACAATATTCATTAGTGCCAAATCTTGCGAATCGTGATCAACACATGCACATGTACTCAACAACGTCTTGTGTTCAACCTATCTACAATACGTACTGACTCGAGCATCAGCACGTGGTATGAATACTAACAATTACGACCCTCGCTATAACATCAATCGCTACCACACTACAAAGACCGTTCCATCCTACTGTCCAGTCTCACACACCTAAATAGGTGCCACTCGAGATTTTCTTCACAGTCGCGACTGGCTTCCACCCAATCGCAGGGCTCGCTGGCATTTCGTCCGCATCGGCGAATGGATCTGCCTCGGGATCCTGTTTTGTTTCGTTCAGCGGCGCGCTCACACTGACACCCAGTCCACTTCCTAGCAACACTGTCTGCTCGCCACTGATCTCCCAGCGAGCTTCTATGTTGCCTGGCTTCGCTTCGCCTTCAGTGAAGAACCGGACACGGATGGCTTGAGCAGGCTGCTCTTTAGTGAATGTCACGTCGCCTAACCGCCAATATATCAAGCCCTTCTCTCGTGAGAACGTACCGGATGGCTTGGACTGGCATGATAGTGCTTTCGAGCCGGGCTCGAGGCGGACTACCAGAATGAGATTGCGGATGGTGACGCCGGTCGCGCCGCCAAGGTTAAACTTTGGGTTAAGAGAATAGTTGAGAATGGCGGAGGTTTGACCTGGTTCGGTTTTCCACAGTGGCGACAGCACGAGCGGTGCGAGCGCAGCAACATTGTCGTTCTCGATGTGTAATTGATAATGGAAAGCGACTGAAGTTTTAGTGATCTTTGCGAGGTCCACAGTGTACGTTCCAGGGCTGTTGGCCGCCTGCTCAATGAATGCGGGATTAGGTGCTACCTTTTCCAGCACAGGGAAGTTCTCGAGTCGAACGCTCTCGGTGCCAAAAGGACCGGCGGACAGGTCAATGGGGTTGTAGGCGAGTGCGACCTGTCCAATGACCATAGCCTTGGTCACGTTGCCTTGTTCAAACCAGGCGCTGACGGTCTCGACTAAAGACGCGTTGAGCCCAGGTTCATGCAGGTCCGGATGCTTGATTGTGGTACTAGCGGAGCTGCTCAGCGACCGGCCCGAGCGAATGGACTGGGTGTCAGACGCCGCATGCTCGTCGGAGAGCAGTGTTCTATGCGGTGGTTTGAAAGCTGGAGACGCTGGTTGCGCGACAGGGGCTGGCGCAGGAAACGTGGCGGTAGAGGGACCAGAGCCAGCTGAAGGTAGTGGAGGTGCCTCGCCTATACTTTGTAACTCTGGCGCAGCAGGATTAGGGACGAAGATGGTGTTGCGCACATCTCGTCGACCTCGGAGAGTCGATGCACGCTTGGGCGGTGCTGCTTGCTGTTGCATTGTTAGTTCGGGCTTTCCCATATACCAGAATGTTCATACGGCGCGTAAAGTGTTAACCATGTTCGCCATAGCCGCATCGGCATCGCCGTCCTCTTCTTGGATGGGGGCGTTCTTGATATCGAGCTTGAACTGTGGCGTCGAGCTGCTTTCGGCTTGGGCGCTACTTTATGTTAGCAATAGTTGCGCGTTATTCATTGTTGTGCTTACAAGCCAGCTTCCCGCTCGGCCTCAGTAATGGCGTCAATAGCTGATGATGGCACAGAAAATCCTTCAGCATCCTTTTCAGGCTCAGGCTTACTCTCCTCAACTGGTGGTGCTGGCAGCGGCTCTCTCAGCTCTGGAATCGACTCGTAGACGGTGCCATTGACCGCACTCGAGCCGCTGGCCTCCATTGGATCCATGAGTGTTGTGCCATTCTGTGCCTCTGGGCTCGGAAGACGTGTCTGCTGTGGTGACTGGGATGGCTCTGGCAAGCGTGGCGCCTGCGACTGGACCCTGAGTGGTGAGGTCGGACGGTCTGAAGAGCCTGGCGCTTCACGGTCCTTGGACTTGCCCTTGCCGAATCCACCAAAGGTCGAGCCTAGATTTGAAGAAGATTTGCGATCGGGTGACGAGGCGCGACCGTATGGGTGCGCGCTCTGTCTCCGGCGGCCCAAGACGGTCCCAAAGCGCTTGAGAGGATTCGAGCTGGGCTTCTCCTTCACTGTGACCGTCAGCTGCTAGTGTTCTATGCTCGCGATACATATTTACATACCAGAGCCACTCTTCTGGCTCCTGTTGTCGTCTGCTTGGGTGGGCGTGGTTGGGTTGGGCGGGGGTGCCAGATTCCGCGACGGCGTGCCCGTGTTGCTCATCTTGCGAGTGACGGGCGGCTGCTCTCCGCTCCGCATGCGCAGCGCCCACGTCTGGATCTCGTCGGCCGTCTCGATGTTCAGCAGCGCATTGAGCGTCTCCTCGGCCGTGACACGACTGCGCTCGACCTGGTCCACCTCGTGCGTCTGGAACTGTGTAAGCACATCGCGCAGGTGGTTCAGGCGGCTCTCGTCGATGGCCTGCAGCTGCTCGAAGACGTAGGGCGCAGACGACTCCCACGACATCTCGGCCCGCTCCACCTCCTGCGCCGCGTCCGCCACCGACGACGCCTTGGCCTTGGAGCCCTTGTCCTTGAGCTTGGTGGTCTTCTTCTGCGCCTGGTCAATGTCCTTGGCGGTCGCAGCCAGGTTCCCCGAAATGTTGCCCATGGCCTGCACCTCGCGATTGCTGCGGAAGTAGTCGCGGAGGGGTCGCTCGACGTCGGCCTCGATCTTGCGCGCGAGGTGCTCGTGCGACTGGGCAACCGCCTCGGTTGCGCCGACGATCTTCTGCCATGGTGTCTGGAATATGCTGCGCCGTGTCAGCCAATGCGCCGGGCACTTGTGGGGAGGCAGCATACCCTAACTCGGAGGACTCGTCGGGCGGGTGTCTGTTGGCAAGCTTCCGCAGCCCTTGGACGTAGAGCTCCTCGACGCGCCGCCGCTCCTACAGCTTGGTGAGTACCTATACACAGCGCATGCCTCGCCTCCAGTGGCATAGACGCACCTGCAGCCAGTCGGCGATGTGTGTGTTCAGGCGGTCCACATGGCTCATGCGATCATTGAGGACATTCACGGCCTGCGCGGGCGAAAGGGTCGTCTACACGGAGCATGAGCGGAAGCTGGTGGGAAGGCATCGATGCAGCTTACCAGCAATGCCGGGTATTCTTTGCGTTGGAGCTCCATGGCGCGATGTTGAAACGAAAGCACACGGCCGCGGTAGAGCTGCTTGCTATATTTACATAGAAATGAGGGTCGCGAGCGTGTCAAAGTGCTGTGCAGCTGTCGTCGGGCTGTCACTCGAGGCTTGGTCGATCTACACCTGCATCGGGGCTAGACGACCATCACCGCGGTACCCCCGGGTCTGACGTAACCTTGTTGCCGCATGGTACATGATATATTGGCTGTTATAGATACACGATGAATTCACAGGCATTTCCTCGAACAGACCGCTACAAACGTCTCATGCATGGATGGCGTTCATTGAGGGACATGATTCTGCTTTCGTCTTTGGACCTGCCAACACACTCTTGCACAGCGGCCAACGATCTTGCGTGTGTCTAGCGCAAAACGGCTTTGATCCTGGCCTCGAATAGCGGTGATGCCTGAAGGTACAAGACATGTTGTTCACCTTTTACATTTCAAATTCGAAGATAGCCCGGATCAGTCTAGTGTTTTGCCGTTCGGTCGTTCGTCGCTTCCTCTCGCGCTGCATCACGTCGATACTTTCTCACTATCACCCTTCCACTACCGCGCGGCGTAATCCCTACCGCATCACATATCCTGTCGCCACATGGCATCCTCGGACTGGCGTGCGAGCTTGGGCTTCTCTACGCGCCTGACCACTGTCACAAAAATGTAAGTAGCCTAGCCAATGCCTGCAAAAGGTCGCATGGCCATCCTCGTGAGAATATTGTATCTCATCTTGCGTCAAACAACAGCATCTTGTGCGATTGACTTGCGGAAGAAACTGCATCTGGAGCCTTCGTACACTTCAAGTCCAATCATTCTGACCCTACTGTAGCGCATCTGCTTACGAGAATGCGGAGCCGTCACTCGCTGCAGGCGAAGCTCGCTTGAAAGCTATGGTTGCTGAGACCAAGATCTACGACGATGCACAATCAAACGTATGCAATCTTTAGTCGTGCATCGACTTATTGAGCTGATGTGCACAAGGAACACTATGTGCGACTCTGTGAGGAGAGCGTAGCAAGCCTGGTACCGCACACGCCCGACTACCCCAACGAAGAGGCTAGTGAAGGATGAAATGTTGCACGGCAACCTACTGATACAATGTCAGGACGAGGAGTATGTCCCTACACCAGGTGGAAGGACAATCGGCAAGTATGAAAATGCCGTCTACCATCGCGAAGGTATATTCTCCGCAGTCTACAAGGCTTTGGCACTGGAAGATGGAGGCTACTTTCCCCAAGAGGCGAAGAGCAAGCTTGTTGCCCTCAAAGTCACCACACCGTCGACCATGGAACCGCCCCACGACTCGAAAAGAGAAGCAAAGATCATGGCCGAGGCTGTCTCAGACCGCGTCATGCCTCTTCTAGAGACCTTTCGAGCGGACGGTAGTCACTTCGTACTCGTCTTCCCGTTCATGCGCTTTGACTTGAATGATCTGCTGCAGAACAACACGCTGTCGGATCAACAGATCAAAAAGTGTTTGAAGGACCTCTTCACAGCTCTCGCACATATACACAGTCAAGGAATTATCCACCGGGATGTCAAGCCGTCCAACATCCTACTCAGATCTCTGGATGGACCAGCCTATCTGTCGGATTTCGGTATCGCGTGGTCACCCACAGTATTGGGTTCCGAAGCAGCCGATTCGAAGATCACAGACGTGGGTACGACCTGCTATAGGCCGCCAGAGCTGTTGTTTGGTAATACGCACTATGGATGCAGCTTAGATCTGTGGGCAGCCGGGTGCACTGTGGCCGAAGTACTGGATCCGGGCCACGCGACGCTGTTTGACTCCGGAGAGCTGGGTAGTGACTTGGCTCTGATACAGAGCATATTCAAGAAGCTTGGAACGCCCACCCTGGACGTGTGGCCGGTATGTTGGTGTCGTTCGTTTAGTTACAGTACTAACCCAAGCAGGAGGCGCAAAAATTCCGGGACTGGGGAAAGGTACAATTTTACGAGTATCCAGCGCAGGATTGGTCGACGCTGCTGCCGAGTACTTGGCAAGACGGCCGTGACCTTGTGAGCAGCCTCGTTCAGTACGAGAGCGGAGCGAGAATAACTGCAGCCAAGGTAGGAGTGCACTCAAATTCGTGGCCGTGATACTGACCCATTGTCAAGGCCCTGAACCAACCCTTCTTTTCTTCATGATCGGGTTGTGTGATAGCCCTGCGAGAAGGTCTTGAGGAAAGACATAGTGAGGGGTAGTTTTGGTGCATTAAATTGAGTGTGAGGATCAGCATGCGCCGTCGCCAGCTACGAAAATGAAGAAGAGTGTTCCATTCCAACGCATTATTGTGTAATGGTAAGAGTGAGGACGGCTCTCGAGTCACATGTAATAAACTCCGGATCGCGCTTGCGCTATCAGCTAGCGGCGGAAAGCCCACATGCAGATGCAGGGTGCATCCTCCGCCGTAGCTTCATCATCACCATAACAGCAGACACAAACAAACATTCACACTCCCGAACCGCCGATATATCCTTCACCCAAATGACTCGCACCGTAGCGCCAGCTAAATAGGACCGGCCTGGCGACGGCTGCAGGATTCAGCCCCTCCGTAACTTGTCACCGACATCCCCTCTCGACCTCCGCGCCGCAGCTTTCCTCCCGCTCAATATGGCTTCTTTCTTCGGCATAGGCCGGGCGAAGCAGAAGAGCGCCCTGGAGCTTGCACGAGAGACCAAAGAGCTCACAACACGCCTCGCCCAAGAACGGCTGGGGCCAGACGACAAGCCGAACCCAAAGGTCCGGAGCCCTTGACCGGTGGGCGAGAGGACGACTTGCTGACCAGATGCAGATAGAAGAGCCGCTTGCTGCGAACCTCCAACAACTCAAGATCAGGCTGCAGGGTACGCCTGACACAGAGGTCAACCCCGAGTCCGTGTACGAACATCTAGCGCAGATCATAGCAGAGGACCTTCTGTACGTCCTCGCCGTATACATACATAAGCTGCCCTTCGAGTCGCGGAAGGACGCGCAGGTCATATTCTCAACCGCCTTCCGATATAAGCGACCCGGACAGGACGACCCGGAAGTACTACACCACATCGTCACCTACCGACCGCAAATCATAATAGCGTTATGCAACGGCTACGAGAAGCGCGAGAGTGCCATGCCGTGCGGAGGTGTCCTGCGCGAAGCCCTTAAGTATGATGCTATTTGTGCTCTGCTCATGTACGATGAGACGGAAGAGAACGGAGAGCCGATCGACCTGGGGTCAGTCAACCCAGATCTGCCGTCGTCTGGGAAGGGCGTCTTTTGGAAGTTCTTCGACTGGATAGACAAGGGCGCATTTGAAGTGGGCGCGGACGCTTTCAACACATTCAGGGTACGTGGATGTTGATTAGAGGTGCACCCAAGCTGACGAGGGGTAGGAGATCCTCACAAAGCACAAGACGCTGGTAGCGACTTACTTGCAAACGAACTTCGACAGATTCTTCGAGCAGTACAACAACCGACTAATCCAGTCGGACAGCTACGTCACAAAGAGGCAGTCGATCAAGCTATTGGGCGAGATCCTGCTGGACCGGGCAAACTACAACGTCATGACACAATACGTGGACTCGGGCGAGCACCTCAAGATCATCATGAAGCTGTTAAGGGATGACCGGAAGATGATCAACTACGAGGGCTTCCACGTCTTCAAGGTATGTTGGTATGAACTTTGTTGGTCTAACACATGCTGACGCCATCAGGTCTTCGTTGCAAACCCACACAAGTCTCTTGCGGTGCAAAAGATTTTGATGAGCAACCGCGAAAAGCTCTTACGCTTCCTGCCCACGTTTCTCGAAGACCGCACCGAGGACGAGCAGTTCATCGACGAGAAGAGCTTCCTCATCCGGCAGATCGAGCAGATGCCCTCTCTCCCAGCCGCACCACCTGCGGCGGCATAGCATCCCGCCAGCACGGTCAGGTTTGTTGTCGGTAAGCTCACATAGCAATGGCGTTTTGTATACGGTCTGGCTTTGGGACTCTGTCTATCATACCCCGGCGCACAAGCGCAGCATTATCAATTTAGATTCCTTGTGTATGAATGCGGAGAATACACAAACATTCATGTGCGCAGTGTATGTATGAATTACATGTGAAGTCAATCAAGCTCGTGACGATTTGTAAGGAGCAAGCATCTCGAGATCGTCAGCCCTACCGTACCAAGCCGCGTTTCATGTAGCCTCGAGCGCCCATTGGTCGGACAATAACATCATCCTAGACGAGTCCAGAAGGGTGTGTAACAGGTTGCGGCGGGCGACAGTGAAAGCGGGCTCCTGCGGCTCAATGATTCTGCGACTGTATCTGCCACGTGCCTGCATCATCGCCGTCCGTCCATGAAGCATCCGATACACGCTTGCACGCGCACCGTCCCGCGGCCCCTGATGCTAGGCCTCGCTGCGTCTCCGCAATAACCTTGCTTCTGGCCGCCCAGGGCAACTCGGGCGAATCAGGCGGCTCCTGCACGGCCAGCATGACTTCAGACGACAAAACACCTGGCGACTCGGCTGTTTCGCGCTGGCTCGCTGGACAGGACGGCACCACCTCGCAGCGACCACGGAGCCCAGGGAACGAGTTCCCGCTGCAGACGCTGCCCTCTCTGCCCTCAGACAGCTCTCTGTCCGCCATCGACAGCGAGGACGGCATCCCCGTGACGCGCCCGCAGGACATAGCAACGGCCATTCACCCTCGCGTGCCCACGATTATGGACAGCGAGCAGGCCGCGCAGAACCACGCCCGCAGAAGATCCTCCTCCCTCGCCGGCGCATCAATAGGGATACCGACTAGCAAGAAAGACCCACAAAAACATAGGAGACGGCGCTCCGACCACATCGCGGAGGAAGGGGAGGAAGAAGGCTCGTCCGGCTCAGACACAGACTCGCGCAGTGACAGCACCGACCTCGAGCTCGACGACATGAGCGCAGACGGGCTGGAAGACGACGAGGAGACGGGGCTCACCAAGCGGGACCGGCGGCGGCGGCGGCGGAGAAAGAGGCGCAACACACTGCTGGACCAGCGCATCGTGCCGACGACCGACACGTACACCAAGGAGGAGAAGAAGCTGGCCGACCAGAACCTGCTGCGGTCGATGCTCATCAACGGCGTGCTGATTGCACTGTGGTACCTCTTCTCCATATCGATATCCGTCTACAACAAGTGGATGTTCAAGGAGGCCAAGGGCGACGGCGAGGCGACGAACATCTTCCCCTTCCCGTTATTCACCACGTGTCTGCACATGCTCGTGCAGTTCTCGCTCGCCTCGCTTGTGCTGTTCGCGATACCCTCCCTCCGTCCGCGCCACGACTCCCTCAACCCCCACGCACCGGGCTCACGCGTCGAGCCGGTAGATCCCAAGAAGCCGCTCATGACGAGGTGGTTCTACTTCAGCCGAATAGGGCCGTGTGGTGCGGCCACGGGCATGGACATTGGCCTGGGCAACACGAGCCTGAAGTTCATCTCGCTGACCTTTTTCAGTACGTCACGCGACCTGTCACTTCACTTCTGTATCATTGCTAACCATTCCAGCTATGTGCAAGTCCTCCGCCCTCGGCTTCGTGCTAATCTTTGCGTTCCTCTTTCGCCTCGAGCAGCCCTCGTGGCGCCTCGTCTTCATCATCTCCATCATGACCATCGGCGTCATCATGATGGTTGCCGGCGAAACCGCCTTCCACGCCCTCGGCTTCCTCCTCGTCATGGCCTCGGCCTGCTCGTCTGGCTTCAGATGGTCGCTGACCCAGATCCTCCTACTCCGCAACCCCGCGACCGCGAACCCCTTCTCCTCCATATTCTTCCTCGCGCCCGTCATGTTCCTGAGCTTGATCGTGCTCGCTGTACCCGTCGAAGGCTTCCCCGCGCTCATGGAGGGCCTCACACGTCTATTCGAAATGAAAGGCACCGGTCTGGGCGTCGGCATACTCCTCTTCCCCGGCTGTCTCGCCTTCCTGATGACAGCGTCCGAGTTCGCTCTGCTGAAGCGCACCTCGGTCGTGACGCTTTCTATCTGCGGTATCTTCAAAGAAGTCGTTACCATCGGCACCGCCAACGTCGTCTTCCACGATCAGCTTACGCCCATCAACATCAGCGGCCTGTTCGTCACAATTGGAAGCATAACGGCCTACAACTACATGAAGATCAAGAAGATGCGTGAGGAGGCACGCATGAATGCACATTTGCAGAACCAGGAGGAGTATGCGCCTGTCAACTTGGTGGACCCGGATAGGGACCGCAGAGGCAGTGTTGCGCAGCCGTCGACGGGCACGAGGGGCATTGTTCGGAGCAGTTTGCAGCTTGCGCCGGGGGTTAGTGGGCCGGCGGCTGTGGACAGTCCGTCGAGAGCGAGCCCGGTGAAGAGACCGGAGGACTTGGACTAATTCTTGTACTGGGGTATTGCATTTGTAGAATTGGAAGTGTACATTGGACTTGAAGCATTTTGTTGCATTTGTGGCGCTGAGGATATATGGGATAGTGCTTGCCGTGGGATATATACCCTTCTTACAATATAACTTACCTATTGTTTATGTTGAAGATGGCGCAATGACTAGGCCTCCATGAAGTGAAATACATGTTGACTTGCAACAAGCAGCACTCGAAAGTCTAGCGAGTCCATTCAGGATTCACTGAGCCACATGAGATCTGAATGCCGCAAGCCGATGATTCGAGAGTGGATTGATTCAGAACTCATTGAGCCGGTTTGTAGGTGAGGTTTGAAGTGGTCAATTCCTAGCCAATCAAACGCCGCGGCTGATTACAAGCCCGAGATCCAGACAAGCGGCGATCCGGTAGCAATGCACTGCTCATGCGCCTCCGCAACCACGTCGAGTGATGTCTCTGCCTCCACCACACCTCCAATAAGTCGTGCTGAATATCCTCGCGGCCCGTCTGGTCGTCGCACGACGCTCCGCCCCGGCTCACATCCGAGACCGTTTCATGTACAGCCCACGTGCGCAATAAGACACGCCCAACTGCCGCTTGCAGCCAACACCACATCCACTTCACACCACCATGCGGCCCATAATACCCTACCTCCTCGCGCTGTCGCCCGCTCTCGTCGCCGCCGCGGAGCTAGGCATCGAAGTAACCAAGAAGGTCGACTGCATACGGAAGTCGAAAAATGGCGACATGCTGTCGATGAACTACCGAGGGACGCTGCAGAAAGATGGCAAGCAGTTCGACTCCAGCTACGACCGCGGTACGCCCTTTACATTTAAGATCGGCACGGGGGCCGTTATCGAAGGGTGGGACAAGGGACTACTAGATATGTGTCCTGGGGAGGCTAGGAAGCTGACGATTCCGTCTGATTTGGGCTATGGAGACAGCGGTCATGGACCTATACCTGCGAAAGCGACACTCATTTTTGAGACGGAGTTGGTGGAGATTCAGGGCGTGAAGCCAGAACCGAAACCGAGTGTTGTGAAGCCGGAAGTAACGCCGCAAGTCAGTGAAGCGCCTTCTGAAAAGACGGCTTCCTTCGAGTCGATACCTGATCCAGCGACTGCTGCACCGGCTAGTGCGCCTATGAATACTGCCGCCGCTCAGGGCAGTCCGCTGGATGAGGAGGAAGGCGATGGCGAATGCAATCTACTCGGCGATTTTGCTTTGCTAGTACAGGGAGCGCTGGGACTGCTTGCCGTATCGTCGCTAGCAGTGAAGAGATGGAGGGAGCATCCACGCCGCCCAGTCAAGATCTGGTTCTTCGACGCGTCGAAGCAAGTTTTCGGCTCCGTTCTGCTTCATCTCGCAAACGTCCTTATGTCAATGCTCTCATCGGGCAAATTTGACGTTGCCGCGAAGGCAGATTTGGTAGCCACTGCGAAGGGTGACCAACCAAACCCATGTTCATTCTACCTGCTGAACCTAGCCATCGACGTAAGTTTTTCCAACACAGACTGTACATCTAGCTAACATGTCCAGACAACACTCGGCATCCCAATCCTCGTCCTCCTCCTCAAAGTCCTCCACCGCGGCGCCCTCCTCACACCCCTCGCCAATCCACCAGAGTCCATCCGCTCCGGCAACTACGGCCAGCCCCCACGCGCGACATGGTGGCTGAAGCAATCCGTAATCTACTTCCTCGGCCTTCTATTAATGAAACTATGTGTTCTAGCTATCTTCGCATTCCTGCCATGGATCGCATGGGTCGGAGACTGGGCACTCCGCTGGACCGAAGGCAACACCGCGCTGCAAATCACTTTCGTCATGTTTATATTCCCGCTCATCATGAACGCGCTGCAGTACTGGATCATCGACAACTTCATCAAGGACCCCGAGCACGGCGGCGAGGGCGGATATGAGGGCGTCGGCGAGGAGGACGAGGATAGTGATGACGATGAGTGGTTGGAGCGCCAGCAGAGGAGGCGCGAACAGGGCCTTGATGGGGATGAGGAGGAGCGTGTTGCTACGGGTAATGCGCTTAAGGAGGCGAATCCGACGACTGTGCCGGCGAGGGAGGATTATGATCCTGAGACGGATGGGGCCGGGAGTAGTAGGGAGGGTAGTAAGAAGTTGTAGGTTGAGTTGGGGCCTGTTTGGATTTGAGGGTGGTGTTGTTGCTTCATTTCTTGGATTAGAGTGTATAGGACTATGGATAGCATCGTGTGTACAAACATGGTATTTTCATCGACCCTGCTAAGGCCACACATTCACTTGCTCGTTATTGCCTCGGAATCGGGAAACATGATGCTGGCCATATTTCAAAGGCATACATAACAACAAGATGCAACCACATATATACAAGCATCATAACTCAGAAGCCACTCAAAGCATGGGCTTGATCTCCGCCGCCTCCTTGAACTCCGCACCAGTCTTCGACCGCACCTCATCCACCGTCACACCATCCGCAAGCTCAATCAACGTCAAGCCCTCCGTGAAATCGACATCGAACACACACTAGCACATATTAGCACATCGTCACCCCAATCCCCAACAAGACGTCAAACTCACCAAATCCGTAATAATCCGACTCACACACGCCTTCCCCGTGAGCGGAAACTCACACTGCTTCAATATCTTCGGCCGTCCCTTTTTATCCGTATGCTCCATCGTAACCACCACCTTCGTCAACCCCGGATTACTCACGAGATCCATCGCGCCGCCAAAACCCTTGACTTTACCGGGTAACATCCAATTCGCCAAGTCACCGCGGGCGGAGACTTGCATAGCGCCCAGGATCGTGAGGTTGATTTTCCCCGCGCGGATCATGCCGAAGGATTCTTCGGAGCCGAAGCACGATGCGCCTGGTAAGAGCGTGACGGTCTCTTTGCCCGCGTTGATAAGATCTGCGTCCTCGAGGCCTTTCTGTGGGTACGGACCTAGGCCCAGGATGCCGTTTTCAGATTGTAATTGGACTTCTACGCTGGGGTCCACGAAGGAGGGTGCGAGCATGGGCATGCCGATTCCTAGGTTGGCGTACATGCCGTTTTTGAATTCTTTGGCCGCGCGCCGCACGATGCGCTCGCGTTTACTTGCTGTGTCGCCGCTGCCTAGCGAGTTCACGGCGTCTTGCGGGTCCTTTGCGTTTACGACTTTTTCAATCTTCTTTTCGGCGTGCGACTGGATCACGCGGTCGACGTAGATGCCCGGGACGTGCACGGCGTTGGGCTCAATGGCGCCTACGTCGACAATGTGCTCTGCTTCGACGATGGTGACTTTGGCGTTGCGCGCCATTGCGCCGTTGAAATTTTGCGCGGAGAAGCGGAATTGCACGTTGCCCAGGCGGTCTGCTTTGTACGCTTTTATGAAGGCGTAGTCGCCCTTTATGCTTTCTTCCATGACGTACGATTTTCCGGCGAAGACTTTGACGTCCCGGGGCGTTGAGTACTGTGCTACGCTGCCGTTGCTGTTGTGACGGAGCGCGAGCTCGCCGGTTTGCACGACGGTGCCGAAGGCGGCGGGCGTGTAGAAGGCGGGTATGCCTGCGCCGCCTGCGCGGCATCGCTCGGCCAGTGTGCCTTGGGGCGTGAGTTCGAGCTCGAGTTCGCCGGTGAGGTACATTTGCTCGAGCACTTTGTTTTCTCCCACGTATGATGCGATCATCTTGGTGACTTGTTTGCTTTCGAGAAGTAGGCCCAGACCACCTCCGACGATGCCGGCATTATTTGACACGGCGGTCAGGCCTGTGATGGAGGGCGTCGATTTGACTTGGTTGATCAGGGTGTCTGGCACACCTGATAGACCGAAGCCGCCGCAAAGGAGGGTGCTGTTGGACTGCATGTCTTCGATTGCGGCCGAGGCGCTGGCGTAGACCTTGTTGATCTCATTGCGGCGGAGCGAGGATGAGAAGGAGCGTGAGAGGTTAAAGTAGGTCTAGACATATTAGTTAGTACATTCGTGAGGTGAAGGTTTGCAGGATCTGTGATGTACTTTTGTCGTGCTTCGTGAGAACGTCCGCGCTGTGCGGCATGTCTGGGATAGCGACGGCATTGTAGTTGCAGGTCAATTACTGATTCCAGAAACCAAATAATGCTCAATCTGGCTCCTCGAAGCAACAAAAGCAAGTTGGGTAGAGGGTCAACAACGTTGCTCTTCGCGGACTGTGTTCCAACATGATGGCGGCTCTCGGTATGTTTATGGTGGGTTGCGTCGGATGTCAGGACGGCAGCGGAAATGAGCCGAGCACGGAATGTGGAGGCGGAGAAATCGCGCGTCTGGGGTAGCAGTGAATGCTGATTGGTTGGAAGTGGATGACGGAGGAAAGCAGCGGAATCCTTTTCCTTCGTGCTCCGGTCGTCGCGAGAGCTCACTCCAATCGTCATTTTCTCGTCGCTGAAGTGAGTCGTCGCACCGTACTATCGACATTGACAAGTGAGCTCGGAGCCGACAGAGCTTCATGCATCGTCTTGCGGTTTAATTTCCTCAGTGCAGCAGCCATTGCCTGCTGCACGCCACGTCTCTTTCTTCGTTCTCTCTACAAGCTGTCAGATAGAACTCAGGCCCTCTCGTCGCATGTGATGGCTTCGCCTTCTGCAATTTACTGCAGCGGAAGTCTGTATCGACGCTGTGGACAAATCCTACCCGCTGTCACTTTCACCTTCAAAAGTGTTGGTGCTCCCTGTCTGCCGTAGGTAGCGTCGAGCGTTTGCGCCAAGCAGCAGAAGGTTCACGTCAAAACCAAAACAGTACACCAATCTACCCGACTCCAACGAGCAACTTCTCATGCGCCGTCCAGAGAGGTCGACCATGTCCACGACGGAGTCTGGAGCTGCGTCTCGCATTTGTAGCGGAGGACGTTGTCGCCAAAATTTGCACCCCGTTCAGGACAAAGGCTTGAAGACGCGCAAGAAATGTCGCCTCAGGAAAATTGTATGTTGCAGTATCTTATTGTACGATGTGTTCGCTGACCTACACGACAGAAATACAGGCAGAAGATCACCCAGAATGTCCGGAGTGCTGCAGCTCCCGACCTGTGCTTGAAGCACGTGGCCGCCATCGACTTGACAACGATACACAATTGTCTTGGCTTGGAGTACCACTGCAACAAGAGCATTATAGCTCTTGTGGATTCCGAGGCCCAACGTCTGTACGCTGCTGTCACTACTCTCATGCCAAAAATCGCATTGCCACTGCCTTTCGGTGAGGTAAAGGCAAAGTTGCTCGGGCCCGCGTTCCTGATAGAATAGGTGGATGCCCCTTTTGAAAGATTCAAATTCATATGGGAGAGAGGCGTTATGCGAAGCAGGGTTGGAGATCTGTACAGCGATGATCACTCGAACGTCGAAAAGTGAGTCACGCAATCACTGCGTCGAGCTCGTAATAATCTTTGTAGGATCAAGAGCTTCATCAGGCTATTCGTGGCGAGACGTGCGTACATCTCCAGGAGCAAGTGTCTACAGCGCAAACTCGACGCGAACAATGTACATGTGGGAGAATCGTCGGACGATGGGTCTACTCCTTCTGTCACCCCAGAGCCACGTACGGTGGCCATCGGGAATCCAAATTCTGGCAGAACAAGGAAGTCGGTACGGAATCGTCAAATCTCGTCATTGCCAACAGACGCCGCATTGGAAGGCGCATTGCAAACGCCTATCTGCGCGAGTCCGAACGCGCCTGACCTTGAACCGGAGAAGGAGGAAGTACTCCAGAGCTTGTCATACTATGCTCTGATCGAAGTCTTGCATCAATCACCTCCTCAAGGATCGAAGCTCAACGGACTCACAGACCACGTGGACAAGCTGTATGGACCAGCGATGCATTCCAAACTGCTGGCTGCGCTAGGACTTGCACGCCTCCTCAAAATTGTCGCGGTCAAGAACGTTTGGGTAAATCTTCACTCGGAACTCCATAACTTCCAGGCCGCCACAGGGTACACCGGACCAGCTGGCGGTTGGCAAGCGCACAAACAGTCCCTCAAGTCACAGTCCTGGAAAGGGAGATATTTGCCCGTCCTAGCTCCGTGTCATCAGCTTGGAGTTGCCGTGCAGGCGATGAAAAAGCGTGGGGAGTAGATTGACGACTCAGATGCCTTTGCAGATGAGCTGGCGGACTTTTATGGGAAAATGATTCAAGCACCAAATGTGAAGCCAGAAGACTTGGCCGATGGGTTCAAGGAGTATAACGAGGGGTTGCTGGCTTGGTTTGAGATGTAAGGTAGCGTACCGAAACGTTGCTCGATCACGTTCAACGGTGACTAAAAGGATGGCGAATCTGCGGAAGACGGCAATACTTGCCAGGGAATTGGTATGAGAACATGGGTATGGGAACATGGAGTATGAGAGCATGAGGTATGGAAACATGAGGTACGGAAACATACGGTATGGCGGATTACTGGCATAAAAATTAGGTGTGCCATTAGCTCACTGTCGAAAAACCTTGTGTCGCTGAAGTGATTTGAGCGTCCTCAGCAACATGCAGTCTGTATCATACCGACATGAATGTATTCAACGCTCATATCTCTTCCTCAAACAAGTTCTTCGCAGCGGCCACCACTCGATCCATTCCATCATCAGCAACTCGCAAGCGCCCACCTTCCAATCCATTTTTTCCCATCTACTCTGGACTGCTCACTCAAAGTATATCTGAGCCTAGCTGGTAGCATCGTCCTTCTAGCACAGAACTCCGCTTTTCCCCCGTAGGATACCTGCCAATACGCACAGAAGTCATGGCGCAGACGAATCGTACTGCGCCCGCGTACAGCAAGCTGGAAAGTGCTGTGCGGTCACAACCACCTTGAATTGGAGTAGTAGTGAATAATGAGCTTGCAAAGACGGACCTTGACCTAGGAGGCGCATAGCTGTTGACATTTGCTCACAAAGCTGTGGCCAGTTATACCGTCGCTGATTCCGGTAAAATGTAGGTCACTCAAGCCCAAGACGAGACCCTTTGTTTCTCTACGTAACCGCTTATTCCTGTACTGCAGCTAATTAAGCCCCGTTTCTTCCGCTGTGGTAGTCGTCCTCGAGCTGCAGAACACTACATCGCCATCTTCGTGTCGATACACCGTCAAGCCATTCTCTGCCATTGGGTATGACTTCCAGATCATGCCGGGCAACTCGCGCGGCGGTGAGCAAATAACAACAACTCTCTTTGACCACGCACGTAAAATAAGGTACCTCTTACCCAGAGCTAGAGCCAACAATCAAAGTAGTGAAAAGGATATTATTGATGTTACAATGATCAGATCACGAGTTATTGATTCTCGTAGCGCCATGCCCTAGAAATTCTTGAAAAGAGGAAGTTCAAGGAACTGCCTGAATACTCCCATGGAGAGTTTAGTGATAATCCCGAGTCCCCATCCGCAAAGCTTTCTCGCACCAACAGCTCGAAGTCCATGTGCCAAAACTCCTCCACTTTCTCATCCCTCATCTATCTGTCACGCGATCACAGATCCTGCTGCGTCCAGACTATTCCTTCCGCTCATATACCCTCCTCCCACAAGACTCTAGAAAATGGTATTATTGCCTCGACCTCATCGCTTGTATAGGGGCGCCCTTTATTCTTCCTGATGTCGTTTTCGGGCATTGCATCCAAGATCGAGAAACGCAGATTCCAGGGTAGGCTCATGAAGCTAGAAAGAGAGCGGCCTAGAATGTCGCATACTTCTTCAGTGTGCGGACATATAATCGAAACCGGGATTTCGAATGCATCCGTCCCACGGATGAGCTGGTTCAGTGCGACGCAGTCGGCTAACTATCCAGCCCCATTGACATTACCGATGCGCTGGAAGCGGATGATGATCTTAGTCCGAGGATGCAAGGCACAAAACTTTCGGAACCCCTCGAGATAGCTGCTGACTTGGTCGCAGCTGAGCCTTTCAGCGGTTGTACTTGGAGCGCCGCTGATCGCAACCTTCCGCAGTTGCGCGATTGCCGCGATTCCAATCTGCTTGGTGAACAAATTGAAAGTATACGAGCTTGGAGTGGCGAAGTTCATGCCATACAAGGCGACCTCGCTGTTGATTTCGAGTGGGACATTTTTGGTCTCCTGGTGCAGTTGATGGCACACCAGTATTAGCGGGTTGGTGTGGGTGATTGACAATCGCTCCTTTCCTCCAGCGCGAACATGCATTTGATTCCTGCTTTTGTCGATGCGTACCGTGAGTCCGTCCTTGTGTATGAGTGCTTGCTGACATATCAGATCTCGCAACTCGCGTGGTAGCTCTAAAAGCATACACTGTGGTGCAGTAGAGTCTTGTTTGTGTTTTGGCATCGCGATGAGGGAAAAGTTGCGAAAGGGAAGCTGTGGTATGTAAGTGTAAGTGGATGAGCTGAAAGTGAAACTTGGATCACCCTTCCAAGCCTCCAACAAATGAAAGTAAATGTGACGCACATCTTCGCGCTAGCTTGTCTGAGTGCATTTCAAAAAGTGAAGCATCGACCTGCTAAAGGTGTGAGCACTTGCCGCGTTTTGCACACAGTTACAGCTTCCAGCAAGTACGCAGATCGATTCAAACCCAACAACCGAAGACAAGAAACTATCAACTACTCACAAGTCGTATGATCCAATCCGATGCCATTGTTACTCTAGTAGTCATCTGTATGTGACTGTACAAGTTGGAAAAGCTTCTCCTTGCGAGGGCAGGCATGCAATGGACATCTTTCGACGCAGCACTCATCGCACGAGCATCCGGCTAGATGATCCAAAAGGCAATCTATCGCCTTGTTAATCGACAAGAGTATGCGCTGTAGCGGTATCCGGAGAGCTTCAGCTTCGCAACTAAACGCCAAGCCATCAGCCGAGCCTGGAGCATCTGCAACGCGATAACGATGGGGTCGAAGGTCGCAGTAGTCGTATCAGTCGGCTCATCGTGTCGTGACGGGAGGAAGCGCAGTTCGTTCATTGTGATAGATAGAGCGAGGTAGGTGGTGTATTGACTCCGGACAGAAAAGCGAGTATGGGTGAAGCAGATGCGGACCTGTACTGAGGGATTCTGTGAGCCGAATGACTCGACTTGCGGATATTCAAAGTAATAGCTCAGGAACATTGCGTGGAGCGGACAATATGGAAAGCGATATGTTTCAAGAATGCCAGTATGTTATGAATTGCAAACGACATTTCTCGCACGATGAGAAAACATGTTAGTGCAGCACTTGATGATGTAGAGGATAATACAAGGCGCTGCGTTTGTGCCAGACGTCGAGCGCAGCGAGAAGGGGCATAAATCAAGCATAAGGTGGGCTATAACGCGAAAATGCATCTGACACCCCAGAATACATCAAATCAATTACAGCCATGAAACCTGACACCTCTGATGTTTTGGTGAGGCCAATTCATTCACTCCGTGTGTGCACACTGCAGACACTTAGCCGAAAACTTTTACATGGCAGCCAAGAGAATCACGATGCCTCAGGCGACGCTCGTCCGCGGCTCGACGGACTCTGGTGAAGCTGAAACGCGCAACGCATGGCAACCATCGCTTCTTCTCGTGGGTGATACGGCAAAACGCTAAGCTATTCTCGAGAAGGAAATCAAGGAGAAGCGCAACCCGCCATAGAAGCTTCCAAAACGCAAAGAATAGCAGTACTTTGCTACAGTAGGGTGTGGTGGTCGAATTGCAGCCCACAGGCGCTACGATGCGACCGGAACTCTGCATGCCGGAAATTTGCACCACAGCGCTTCCGCACTTGGGTGAAAGGGTCAATGGCAATTTTTGTGATATGTGACTTATGGCGACCCTCCATCTGTCTCGCGAAGCGCGGTTGTACGACCTAGTATGCCAAGTGATGAGAGCCGTACGCCTACTGCCCGAACTCAAGTGCAGGTCGTAGGCCAACCGCTGTGGTTTTCACCCCAGGATAGCATCGGCATGGGATTTCATGGGCCGCACATATACCCATAAGTTGCCAGAGGATGTTCTAACTCGGGCCCTTGGGCTTTTGTAGAGCGCGACGCATAGCGGAAAGGTTTTGGGGAAGGCTGAAGCGACTCGCAATGATAAAATGGTACCGTCGCCGGCAATCGATCGGTGGAGCGCGCATAGAGCGCAGTGTTGAGGTGAAGCAGGAGATGTCTCCAAAATTCGGCACTGTCGCATCGTTCTTGCCGAGACCTTGGCGCGACACTACCAATCAACGTCATTAACCCAGTTTGCCCGTCCATCCATCTGAGTCCTTACTCTATTCGAGGTGTTCAGGCTGCAGGAGAAACCTCAGGATCAAGGGGCATATATCATGCGACAAGGCTTGCCCGATCGTCCACAGAAGCAGTGGCGGAAGGCGCCAGGCACTGACAAGTGTCAACGCATGGACCTAGGGACTGCACACAATCATGGTCGCGGGCGTGTATAAGTATAAGGTGAGGCTGCCTAAAGGCCATTATTCATCAGCAGCAATTCCTTCGTTACTAGTTCAGGTCGTTCGCTTTTCCATTATCCAACTTCAATTCTATCGTTCCTGGAGATCGATCAGGCCGGTCCATTTCAAATCTACACTTCACCACACTCATTTTTGTCTTCCACGAACAATCACGAACGCTACGACATTTAAGATGAAGCACTCAGTTCTCGCTCTTTTGCTTATTGGTGCTGCCGCGGCGCGCCCAACTGCCTCAATGAAGAAGCGCGAGGTGCCGCAGGAACACTCGCACAGGAACGTCATCAACGCTGTCAATGGTCTTCTTTTCCAGGATAACCCAGACGACATTCAGGATGCTATCTTTGGTCTACTCGGAGCTGCGGCTGCTTCGGAAGGTGCTGGCAACATTGCCGATGCAGGTATGAAGACGTGGTTCAATCGAGAGCGCAAAAGACTGACACTTCCAGACTGCCTTCAACAAGCCACCGCTGATCAGGCCTTCACTAATGCGAAAGCAATCGGTGACGTGGATGGCATGACAAACGCCTTGATTTTCCGAGCCCTGGAGCGCAACACTGGCTCAGTTGGTCTTGCATCTGTTCCTTGCGAATCTATCCAGGCCGTCAACCCTGAAATCGCTGCACTACAACAGCATCAGGATCCTGCTGGTGAAGGTGCTCAGGCACTCAACAAGGAGATCGCGTCTGAGCTCGCCCGCCAGATTGCTGCAATCGGTGGCGACCCAACACTCGCTAACGAGGCGTCGACCTTTGCACCTGGCGAGCTTGGCGATCCCACTGCCGCTGGACTCACCTGCAACGACGAAAATGACGACGCCGGTTGCATCAACTCGTTGGGTCTCCGGGTAGACGACCTGTCGGACGCAGAGATTCAGGCCGCTGTGGCGGGCGTTGGCGCGGCGGCGGATGCGGATGCGGATGCGGATCCCGCAGCCGGTGCTGAAGCGAATGTTGATGTTGCACCTGTTGCTGAACCGAACGACAAATTAGTTGCTGCTTGTAACGCAATTGCCGCTGCCGCTCCCAAAGCCAAAGCTGCTAAGCCAGCTCCCAAAGCCGCGAAAGTCGACGACAAGGCCGCGAAGGTCCATAAGCCTGCTAAAGCTGCTCTAGTAGCTGAGGCCAGCAAAGCAGAGCACCACTAGGAATGATAAGAGCGCACTGCCATCTGATTGGGTGGTGGACACACCGTAGAATTATGTAAAAGATCGGCGTGCGGTGGTTTTCAAGCACCTGGGAAGCGAAATCTACATGTTTTTTTCAACGAATTTAGCTGTGTCTGATAGATACAATGCTCATGCTAACGAGCATGTACTATTTCTATCTGGAATAGGTGCACACTGCTAATGCTAGATGCTATGGAACAGCGGCAGCGGCTATGGCGGCGTGGCGGTCACATTGCCGCTGGGCGGCTGAAGTACGCAGGCCGCTTATCAAACCCCTGGAATCCTTCCATGCGGTAGTACATAGCTCGCAAGCTTTTGCAACGCATTAACCAATTGAAGACGTCCGAGGACGCTGGCGCATGAAACGCTACTTTTTGTCGAGCTGTGCACACATACCGTCTAATTTAATTGTACTTCCTACACGGCGTTAAGAGCCGCGACGATCATAACGCAACTGCCAACCAGTATCGACCTGCCGCCTCAAGTAAAAGCTATCTATGACTATCGAAGCGTTTTCCCGTTGTTGACCCGATGCGCTAGGAACGTGCCGCACCGACATTATCAAAAGTATGGTCCCCCTGAGCTTGGGCAGGAGATGGCGTCTCAATAATGGCGGAAATGGGATTGCGTGGCGTCATCAACTGATGTCGTACCCCCGTACTGTGACTGCGTTGGAGAGCATTCTTTGGTGGCAATTGCGTACTCTTTCAGGGTCCCAATATCCTGGTCTGGTGTACTGAGTCGGTCCGTTCAGACACAACCGAAGTGAAAGTGGGGGAAATTGGAAGATTGGAAGAGATTTGAATGGCGCAAGATGCCAACTGGAGGGAACGATATGGTCGAGATCCTCTTCATGTCACCAACTGGGCTAATTCTGCGCATACGTCCGGCGGTACCCAAGTGCCCGCGACGTTCGCAGACTCCTTCAGGATGCGCTTAACCGCGTGTATGTATTGATTGGATACATGCAAATACTTATCGGCTCGCTGTCAAGCGGCTCCACCGTACGACTTGCCGTGAGAACACGATGTCGCGGTATGGCTTGGTAAGAAAGACTCCGCAGTTTTCTATATGTCGAGCGGCCGCTCCAGACATGACTGCCCTGGTCTACATCCGGGTCTGCCGCTCCCCTCCCGTAGCATAAAGCAGGTTGATCGGCCATCTGATTCCCGCGCGGAAGTGCTTCGGTCAGTGCATATTTATCCACCCATACCGTCCACGATGTTGTCCAAGCTGCTGTGCTTCTCATGCGGTGATTCCAAGACCAGGGCTGGAGACACGGACACACCGTTACCACCTCTAGAGTCGAAGACACAGACGAGCTCTTCATCGCCCTCACCCACGCCACCAGAAACACACACCTTCAATGGCAGCAACAAAGTACCAGCCGGACGATCAAGAAGCCGAACTCTCATCCTTGATCTTGGCGACGTACTATTCCACTACTCCGCCAGCCAACTGACTACTCTATCACGCTCCGATTTTGGCGCTGTCATCTTGTCGCCGGCGTACGTACTGACACTGTCCTGTACAGACTGCGTGTGAGACATACACTGACATCATACATCATACATTCAGATGGGGTAAATTCGAGAGAGGTTTGCTCAGCCAGGATGAAGCCCTCAAAACTATAGGCAAAGAGCTTTCACTACACCCTGAAGCTATTCGAGAGGGTCTTGAACAGTGCCGAAGCACTCTGCATGTAGACCAGGAGCTATACGACCAACTGCGACAGCTCAAGGCCGAGATGAAGGATTTGAAAGTGTACGCCATGAGCAGTAAGTGTACATGTACGGAGTGCTTGTGCGACAAACACTGACTGCGAACTGCTCCTGTCGTAGACATCTCCAAAGAGGACTTTGCTGGACTCAAGACCATCCTATCAAGCTGGGATTTGTTTGATGCCGAATTCACCTCATGGGAAGCTGGAATGGTAAGAAGATCCGTGTACGAACTGCATGTGAGACACACACTGACTTCGTACATCCATCGCTTAGATCAAACCGGAGCTGGGCTTTTACAAGCACGTGCTCGACAGCATCAATCTACATGACCCGACAACTGCAATATTTGTTGACGACAAACTCGTCAACGTCATAGCCGCCCGCTCATTCGGTATCCATGGAATCGTATGCAAGTCTTCTGCGCAAGTCATTCGCCAGCTACGCAACGAGCTCTTGAACCCCATTCCCCGAGCGCGGGAGTACATGGAGATCAATGCGCGCAAGCACGTCTCTCGGATTGAGAACGGTGCTGAATTGCATGACGTCTTCTCCCAATTCTTGATACATCATGTGCTACAAGATAGCAAAATAATCAACCTGTCAACTCCAGGCACGCCTGAGGCTGAAGTCGCGGGGAAGATAGCAACGGCCGGAAGAGAAGCCCAAACTTGGAACTACTTCATTGGCCAGCCGCAGGGTACAACGAGTACTTTTCCAGACGACGTTGACGACACCGCCATCGCGCTCCTTGCATTCTCACCACCGGCGAGCTCCGCAGCTCAGGTTCTTGACCAAATACTTACACTTCGACATGCCCAGGACGGCCTGGTACAGACGTACTTCGATGAGCGGCGACCGCGAGTGTGTCCTTGGGTCCTAGTCAATGTGGTTCGTGCCTTCTACCACTACCGGCGAGGCGCGGATGTTCAGAATGAGTTGCAGTACGTGACTTGCGTCCTGAAGAGCCGCGCCTACGTGGATGGCTCGGACTATTACGCATCGGCGGAGCCCTTCCTGTACTTTTTGTCGTGTTTGGTTCACGCCAATCCAGGCGTCGCCGAAGTACAGGCTCTCAGGGTGCCACTCGCCAATGCGTGCCAGGAGCGTGTTGGGCGCCGGGACGATGCATTTGCGGTCGCTGCAAGAGTACTTGCATGCCAGGCTCTTGGCGTATGGGCTGCTTCAGACGTATCATACCTTAAAGACTTACAGCAGAGCGACGGTGGGTGGGAGCAAGGTTGGGTCTGCTGCTATGGCCGGTCTAAGAAACGAATTGGCAACCGTAAGTCAAGTTCCATGTACAAAATGTATGCAAGACGACCACTAACTTCATACGCGTATTTAGGAGGGGTTGTTACTGCTTTCGCTATCAAAGCTCTAGAGCAGGACGCAGAAGGCGTTTGTTCTTAGTAAAGAGGTCCGGTGACGCCTGGCTAGCGTTATCATTCTTTTGGCCAGCATTGCTTTACAGATCAGTCTTCGGACGCACAGGATCTGCAGATACCCTTCGCTAGATGTTATTTTCACTGGGCTCATGGCGTACTTCGTACTTGTTCGACTATGGGACTCGTTCTTGTCCGTTACTGTCCGTTCTAGGTACACCATCTGTACGAAGGGGCTCGGTTTTTCTCTGAGCCACCAACTTCGGCGTTTAATGTGTGCTGAGGATTTGACACAATAGAGACGAACACCTCAGTGAGGCGCCAGCAAACGCACTCAGGATGTTCTGCACAGCTTGTGACTGTGGATCCTACGAAAGCAGCACTCGAGTGGTAGCATGTTGGCGGTGTGTAACCGTGCGATCGGGCGTGGTACAGGATCCTCGTGCTGTACAATACCCCACGAGGGGCCATGTGATCAAGCACATTCCTGGAAGATGCACCATTGACCGGGCGGGGGATAGTGGCGAAATGCCTAAGTGGGCCGCCAGCTGCCAAGCGTGGAATATTGACACTTTAAGCGAGGGCACTCCTTAACAGGGTCCAAATCGTCTTTCGACGCGCTTCTCCCTGCGTCAGTCCTATGGCAGTCCGAATGGAATATTGACAGACGGCAATGCATGTGGAGTGGTAGAGAGAGAGCTGTTGTGTCTCTGTCTCGAAATGGCGCTGCATATGGCCAGCGACACCGAGTCAGGAAGTGGGGGAGTTGTGGACTGGGACCCGCACTCAATGGAGCACCGCCAACTGGCCAACTGGAGCATTTTGTTCAGTCCGAGACGGATGGTACTGTGCAGCACAGGCAGAGTAATGCTGTTGTGTTCATCGCGGTGAACAGTTCCGCTTTGCTCTCTTCCGAACGCGTTGATCGTTTCCAAACGGTAGCAAAAATAAAAGAGGAGAGATCAGGAGTGAAATTTGTATCGAGAGATAGCCGTTGTTGACTTCGTTCAGCAAGACTTGCATGGGTTTGCAGCGGAAGTGGACGCGAAAATGTCGGTCGTGGACATGCTGCAGACAGACGCAGGGGCACCGACCAAATTAGGACTAGGTGAACGCGAACGCGTCGCGAAAAGGAAGCCCAAGAAGCTTGGCGCCGTCGAGGTTGTGGTTTCAGGGCCTTTCTTTGCTCAGGTTCGAGCCACAGACAAGAGAGGTGCTGTAGCACTATCTAACGCGAGACGCTCCTCTTGCGACTAATTGTTGGATGTGAAGGGCGGATGGTCTGCTGCGGCGCCAAATATGTGCGCAGTGCAGTGGGATGACATCTGGACGGTGTCTAGGCGGACAGATTTTCGTTCGTGACTAGTCACGCACGGGCCTCTGCTGCTCGCTGGCAGCTGGCTTTCCACCTCACCCGCCCACTTTCACCTTCACGAACTCACGACAACCCATAATTTCCCATAGGAAGCCGCGCTCGCCCGTCGCATTGCCATGCGCTGACACATCCCGGCAAATCTGTCGACGACAGCTTCCCTTTGTTCTCATCCGACTTCTTTTTGCACCTCGCGTCGTCGCGGACCCGCGCTGCTGGATTCACGTATCAACGGACGTCGCCAAACATTCGCCTGACGCCCCCTTCCGGAGCATCGCGATATTGGTCGAGCCTACTTCATCCATTGTTGGAATTTCGGCGGGACCTTTTGCGCGGTTCGTTCTGCGCATTGTCGGCCATTGTCTACGCGTCGCCGCCTCGAAGAGAAACATCGCCAATCTCCTCTTACCTACTTTTCGCGACTGCTTTTTGCGCATTGAAGTCGCGCGACGCTTTGCGCCTCCTTGGCTGCGTGGAAAGGGCGTCTCGAGCTTGATCGTCTTTGTGTGACCCCAACCGCACTGTCGCGTTCGCAGCGTACCAAGCAGCTGCTGCCACCCGAAATCTTACCCTGCATAATCTGGTACATCCAATTGGACCCCACTCACGATTAACGCATTGATTGCTGTACTGCTGGACTTTCCTTGAAGTCTCTTACAGAGACGTCGAAATTAAACCTGGAAGGGTACTAAGACCACGAGGTCAAAGGGTTCAATATCGCTACCACCATATACATCTACATCATACAGCATCATGGATTCTGAACGCCCCCAACTCTCCATCACCCTGCCTAGGAACTTCCAATTTCACTATCGTGACGGAAACATCCCTCAAACACCTGAACCAGGGCCACAACCAGAGGAGCTTCAGCCGCCACCTCCGCCGCGGCAGACGCTCAAAGTGCGCAGACGACGTACCACCATGGTTCAGCAACTCGAGGAGGCGGAACACATCAACAGCCGGGTGCCAGTTCCTACCATCGAAGCGCCAGAGCATCATTCGGAGATCTCGTCGGACTTACCGATGGCAGCACCTGTCCAAGATCACGCGTATTTGTCTCCCGGATTCAGCTACACGCGTATGCTGTCTCCGCCAAAGACACCAGTCGCCCAAGTGAGGACCGTAGCGAGCTACGACGGGCCGCAGGACTGGGATGATCTCGATGAATCCAGTCAGAGCGAGACTTCGAGTCGGCCAACCTCGTCCGCTGGCTTCTCTGACTCCTCCATCTCATCCTACGGCAGCATCGAATCCTTCATGTCGCAGGGTGGCAGTTGCACTAGCCCGGGAAACGAAATGACCGACCCATACCTCGCTTTTTCGCCGGATGTCAAATATGGTCAGCTGGCGTCACCGGTACCCGCCGTTCGACCAGCCAAGAGGCTCAAGCTTCGAGCTACCTTCACTGAAGACATGGATACCCACCTCTGGATGACTTACATGAAGTACCTGCAGGATCCCAAAGTGACCCCTTTCAAGGCTTTACCTGGCACTGTCCCGCCTAATGGCGTATGCCATCGTGTTGCCCGCATGGCTCGCAAGACGTGGCCGGAATCTCGTACCTCTCGTCTTGGTGTCCGACGCTCTACGCAATATCAAGTGCGATCCGACACACCCGATACTATCAGGCCACTGAGGAGTGGGAGTAACACGCCAATGGCCAGGATCAGTAAGAGTCTCCTGCGCTACCCTTCGGAAAAGCAGTGCAGGAAGCGATTACGGGATCTGGCCAAGCAGAAGCCAACACTTGCAGTCCATTACCAGCGTCTGCTCCGAAGGTCGCCTTCGCCGTTGCAGTCGTCACCCCCCAGCGAGTCGACTAATCCTTCGATCCAACCACAGCCGCTTTCTTCGCCATTCTCGCAAAATTCTGGTCTCTTCTCGACCCGTGACATGAATGTATCATTGGCGACAAGCACTGCTGCGTCGATGCAGATGGGAAATCCTTTGTCACAGCTGTCGAGCGGAGCGCCTCGACCAGCACCTAGGACTTGGTCGAACCGAGCATCAGCCCATCAGAAGTCGCAGTCGCTCCACATTGGTCTTGGTCTAGGCCTTCGGAACGTCCTTGGCTCACCTTTCCAGGCCATGTCTGGCATGACCGACGTTAGCATGAACCAGGGGAGCAATGCACAGACGTGGCATGCACACTCCTCCTCTGCTCAACCACCAAGGCTCGGCTCTCCCTTTCAATTGCACACGCCTCGGCCCATATCGAGAGTCTTCAAGCGGCGTGCTTTGAACAGTAGCTTCGAGGACCGATCAAGAAACCGTGGAAACAGCTTCGTCGATGAGCTGTTCGGTGCTCCAGCTGAATACAGCCATCGCCGCGTGAGAAGTCGTGGCTTCAGCTTAGGCGACACCGTCGATGGCGTTCGAAGATTGCCTGTAACCACGAGCCCTTTTGCCGAAGCTGACCCCTTTGTTTCCATGGCACCAGGCAGGGTACGCCACGCTCATCATTCCCCTGCTGTTCTGGCTGAAGTCCAAGGACAGGCGACTGTCCGCCTCGGGTCGCCATTTGGAAGCCGTCCCAGCAACACATTCCCGCGAGCATCTGTATCACATGCATTTGAGCCTCCTGCGTCATTCGAGCAACGTTTTGCTGCTATGCCCAGCGATCCTGCACACCTCCACCGTTCTTAGCCGACGATGCGTTCGAGATCAAGCAATTATCTTCGTACCTGCCGCCGCGAATGCATTCTCAGCGTCGCTGAAGTTGTCCCCACGTGTATCGTCTGCGTAGCTGTCAGCATCTACCTGCGGTCTACCCGGACCCAAAGCGTTTCCTATGTTTGTTCATATTGCACCATCTTTCGATCTTTTACTGGACTTGTCGTTGCGGACACATCACCCATTGTCCGTTCCATGGCAATTCCCAATAGCCAAGCCATGCCTTATGTTTATACCAAGGATACGACAGGACACAACAAGCGACTGTCGTGCCGTATGGCTACAATTTCCCCAGAAATATACTTCTGTAATGGCGAGGCAGGCGAGAAGTTGGGTGTGGTGAGAGCTTGTCTGCCCCTTTGTACATTTTGACACACGTGGACACGTTGTGCTCGATCAGTGTTTCCTTTCTTTCTTAGCGCGCAGCACCCCACTCCGAAGTCTCTTCGATGCTGCGTGCATGTCTTTTCTTTCCTTTATGACGACGGATTCACGAATATCACGATATGGGTCGATCGGGTAACGAGGTATATCGGTCTGCGGGCTCGAAATGTTCACGATTCTCATGAAACGCTGGCGATCTAATCCATAATCTCTCGCTCTTATTCGGTTTGGTATCGATTCGGATGGAGAGCCGGCTCTAGGAAGGATGGGACGAACGTCGATGGCGAAGGCCCTACAATCATGGACATTAGCTGATTCCCCTGATGGAGCGTGAACGTTTGGAGCAGATGAGCTAGATATAAAAGAATTGAGAAGCTGAAAGAATGACCAGTGTTCCAAATAAGCCCTGGTGGTCCCCGCTCCGCATAGCCGCAAGTGTTTCGTAATGTGTCGTGCACAGGCTCAACTGCGGTCTTATGAACCATACTTGATCCGTAGCGTGAAGCCACGATGGTTACTTCTGAGCAGCCTCCTCGTGTCAGGCAGATGATAATGCAGATGATGAACTCGATGGGCATAGAATATTCGGGATCAGGTGCCCCTCACGTCGAACGGCCACCAGCAACAGAGCAGAAAAAAAATCCTACCCCAGCCCCAGTCGTGCCCACTTCACCATGTCGAGGTCTCACGGACCACCTAAGCAGCCCGCCGAGCTTACGGCGTACCTGCGGATGCACTAACGCTTCCCTCAGCCATACATCGCTCTCTTACATCATCATAAGCTCCACAATGATGAAAGTCGTGCGCGCTGGTGAGACGCGTAAATCTAGTCAGGTGGCCGCGCGCACGCGTGAGACGCGTCGAGCGGAGGTAATTTGGCGCCTAATTGGGTATAGAGTGCGGCGGAAACATCTCGGCGCAGGAGGAAATGGATTAGTACGCTGCACCGTTGAGGTCTGACGCAGCACGTCGGGCCATTTTGATAGAAGATGGCAGGATTGCCGCGGGTCGCTTGGAAGGTCTGAGACGATTTGTCTTTGCGAGAGTGAGTTTGAGGCACCGGTAACCACGCGACATGCAGTTTTGGTGCTGATTGATGATGAAGCTGTCGCGCTCTTGCTACGGTGGCCTCCTGACTTACTCCTTTCGTTGACCGCTTCCACGGTTTTGAGTGCGCTTTCTGAGTCAGATCGCTGGGGTACTGACGACACGCGTTTATTACATGCGTTGCTCGGCGTGTGAGGAAGAGATGGCGGGGTGTGGGATTCAAATGTTCACGACGAAAGTTTGGCCGGGCGGTGTAGCTCCTCCAAGGACTACCCACCCAATTTGATCGTAAGGTCTTTCGCCGAAGCTTTTATCGCCTCCACCATGCCGATCGGAGGTCTTTAGGTGGTGGGCCGGGTATTGATCCTGTTCAAAGTGGCACCAATGGCCGTTGCCCGCCATCGGGAAGACGCGTACAATCAGATTGAGTCTTGGAATTTGTCAAGCATTTGACCCGAGTACCGGTATGCCAGCCTGTGTGTTCTGACAGCTGTCCTTTGCTGCTTGCCCACCCACACGAGGACGCTCTCCAGATCGATGTACGAAAAACACGGATCAGAGATGCCGTTGCAAGGTTCCACGATTGTCTCCATGAGGCTCTATTTAACTAGTTACTATGGTGGGTATGCTTGTTTGCGGCGAGCATCACCCCAACTTACCACCGATACCGCCAAAACTCCGACTCACATATTTGCGACAACACTATGAATGATGGTTGTTCATACAAGGCGTGTTACGCGATGGTGGCTGCGAGCGACGCTAGTCGCTCTATCAACCATGGTACCATAGGTAACGTACTCACAATCTAGGCAAACATCAAAGCGAACACTGTTTACGTTTACCACGGTACACTGGAAGCGCAACCGTGGTTCGCTGTATGGCTTAGCAAAGTTCTGCAGCACGAAACCGAGACTGGCAACCATGGTTTCTGCTTTCGGGGGATGTTAAACATGTGGCTTCGCTCTGCAAACTCCAACTCACTCAAATTTTCTTCTCACCTTACTACCCACACAAATTTCACGTAAGATTTCTTCAGTCAGAAGCGCTTCCCAACTATTTTATCCAGTCTCGTTCTAACATATCTTGGCCAATCATGCCCTTCCTTCGACTCATCACGGCGGAGGGGACTTCCTTCAAGGCCATGAAGGGTAGCCAGCGAGCAGCTAGGCTTGCCAAGGCAGATGCCGTCTGCGAGCGCGACCGAAAGCAAGCGCCCTTGCTTCGACTGGCTTACTAGCTCCGCGAAATGATCTATGGATACGCCTTATACGAGCCAAATGGCTTACACTTCCAACACAGCGACGACAGAGTGCCTCGCTTGTACTCGAACCCCGAGCCCGGTCCAAAGGAGAAGGTCCCTTGGAATGCCCGCGAGGCCAACCAACTCAAGTATACTTGCCGCGAGCTCTGGCACGACACTAGAGGACGCTCCCTCAAGCTCAACATCCTGCACTTCACTCAAACAACTGTCACATCCTGGTGTAATCGATCAAGCCATGAAGTTTCTGAAGGGGTTGGGCGAAGGAAATCAAGAACAGCTTCGCGAGGTCAAGATCAGCTTGGCTCCTAATTTGGAGCTGACGAAGTGGGTCTCTATGTAAAGCACACGAAGCCTACCCAAATTGGAAAGCTATATTTGACCAGGCCATAACTTTCGTCAAATTCGCACGCCTCCTTCCGCACGTCAGCTTCCATCTCACCCTCGAGATCCCACTCTCTAAAAGTCGTAAGCCTGAGCCATCAGCATGGTATCTCTGGCGATGCCTCGACAATTATCTTCGCATCTTCCGAGGCCATGGGTGTAGGATGATGTGTCCTTTATTTAACCAAACGCAGGCCGATGAGATCGCGGAGGCCTGCAGATACCGCGAAATGTTGGACACGCTCAACGTGTCCAACATCAAGTTCAAGGCTCCCAGCGTATTTTCCGACGAGATGTGCATGCGAAAGCAGTGCGAGGAGCACGTGAATATGGTGTGAGTGAAACTCTTCGGTGATGGAGTCGACGCGTTTGTGAAATGCGCAAAGGACTATGTGGACGGTGGGTTCTGAAGGAAGACAGATTATCTATTGTGTGCTTAGACTTACCATTTCTGGACACAAATGATAGCACAGCATCATACAAGCTGTTTCAAACAAACCCAAATCGAGATACATCGCCCTGCTTACATCGTGACACAAGCTGACGCGTTATGCCACCCACTCGGCCTGTCTCGCACGGTAGACCGAACTCTCACCTCCCCATTATTCCAGCGCTCCCTGCTGTTTGCAGCAAACTCTTCGTGCCTCCCACCCCCCCCCTCTCTGTCAATCTGCTACGATGGTAATTGCAAAGACCCTCGCGACTTTCTTGCACAGCTCTTCTGGTCATGCAAGTTTCCATCCCGCAAGGATGGAGCGAGTGCCTGGTAGTGCAGTCCTTCACGGGGTAGCCACGCGCGCGGCAGCCTCGAAAATAAACTTGGTAATCTGTGCACATGTTTTGTTACTACAACACGATTTTACCGACGATGGAGTGGTGTTTGGAGGCGTGCGTGAGCGGTGAGTATTGTGAGAACGGCAGGTCCGGAGCTTTATAGGAGTGCACTTGCATGAATAGCTGGCACAATTTCGATCTCATCCAGCGACCGCAACTGCCATTGCTCACCTCAATCACCTCACCTCAATCACCGGGCCGCCAATCAACCCCCTTCCTTTCACACCATGTCGTCCGCGCCGGCGTTGATGCGACTGCCAATCGAGCTACGATTCATTATATACGAGTATGCCTTGTCTGAAGAGCAGGGGGTGACCTACCACGAAGATGAGCGCCGGGTCGGATGGCTATGCCTGCACCAACCGATCGAAACAGCAACAACCGCAAGCGCCAATCATCCTGTCACTCTGGACGAGCAACCGCGGAAACGACGCAAGCTCAACGACGGAACATCACGAGAAACGAGCAGCCGGACTCATAGCATGGTATGCATTGGCGGCCTACCAGTCGCAAACCAGCTGCAATTCGTCAGCCATCAAATTCGCAGCGAGGCTAGGGGGCTGGGACTTCGATACAATGATGTCTCCATATTCGACTCGATGTCTCACCTTGGGCGTTTCTTCAACGGCTTGAGCCCACGTCAAACATCCTGGGTGCGAAAAGTTGTGGTGAGGGCTGAAGACGGCTGGGATGCCAATTCTACAGGCGGCGCAAGCACAAGCGCAGGTGACGGAGGTTGGAGGGAGATCGTTGAAGCCTACCCTCATATGACTGTCCACATACATTCTCCCGTTGTGCGTATCGGCACTGGATCATACTTTCTCATGGCCCTAGTCATACAACACCAAGGGCGCGGCAACACCGACTTTCTCAAACGGCTATTATCCGATCCACGCATGCAACGAATCCTGACGGACTTGGTAGAGTCTACCTCGGCCGAACAACCCAGACTAGCATCATGCGTCAAATTGTTCCCATGCGATTCGACTTTCGACGAGAAGGCCTTTCAAGCGACTTGTTTGATGACGGACAAGTTAGTCCATATCTTGTCTGCTTGTCCTGGTTTCGATATCGAGTCTCTCACTGCGATCGCGAAGGAATGGGCACTGAATGGGTTCTGAGGCCCGCGAGAGGGTACGTAATGCAGCTTAAGGCGTCTGTGTGCAGATCTCCCCACCTCAAAGATCTGGATTTGCTGGAGGAGCCTGAGGGAATGCATTAGAGACTGGGTGAACACGGTTCTTCGATCACTCATATGTTTGACATCTAGAATATGATTTACTACAGTTGGCATGCCTGCTAGCCTGGGTAAAGTTTTCTCTGAGTGCTTGAGTGGGTAAATCGATACCACGCCTTTCATTGAGCTCTGTTATCCATCAGCGCGTCTTAAGCCGCTGCGACATGGAGTGATGGCTATCATGGCGTAATCTGACTAGACGCAAGAATTTAACCTTGCAGGGTAACCACTCTCGCAATCAAACAAAAGAAATCTCTATCGATCAAGCAGGAGCACATTTAGCCGCGCGCATCGCATGTTGTGAAGCCTGCCCGTTGAAGATCCGTCTACACCAGTGCTTCCAGAATCGCCCGTTTCACAACTGGACGCTGCATACATCCAAAGTTCAAAGCTAAGGTTCAAAGCTAAGGTTCAAAGCCAAGGTTCCTTCTCACCACATCGTTTTAGAAGACATACTACCGTCCTTGGAAGGAGATATAGATTCAGTGGTCGCGTTCGTGAAGGAATGACCAGAAAAGGGATTTTGGGATGGCAATTGTGAGATACGTCCAATTGGCAAGTCCAAGTAAAGAGGTTTATACAAAGTATGTACAGAATGTAACGTGAGATAAGACGGGTCCTTGGTAGACTAATGATTCACAATCATTGCCTTTCCCGACAAACCATATCCATCAGTCGTAGACCACAAAAATTATGCAGCCGGGCTAGCAACCGATGTAGTGAGTGTGCCGCTCTCGATGTACGTTCCACTGAAGAACCAGTCCTCAGCTCCAGTGCCATCGTTGCCCTGTCGCGGCAGGCGTAGAACACCGAGATGCCAATCAGCGCCATTGCTCGACGTGCTGGTAGAGAATGGACCAGCAGTCTTGACAAGTGTAGCATTGCCAGTGGAGTGCCAAAAGGTGACTGTGTTGGATGAGAAGTCTGCGAGAGGTGGAGGTAGGAAGTCAGTGTATATCTCGCATGCACTTTGTACATGTATACTTACTGATCTCGTAAGCTACGTTGTGCCACTCATCGGCCTTCAGCTCGACCTTCCACTTTGATTGTCCGCCCACCATCCACTGCAGGTTGGTGTTGCTTGTTCCGGACTCGCCGTTGACCCAACCGTACTTCAACTCTGTGAAATGACTCTCGAAGAAGCATATCTGGTGCTCGTTCGTGGCGCTTGGTACGTTGGTGGTGGAACGCTTGATCGAGAAGTGGTAGTAGACTGTGCCCTTGTTGATGGCTGCCGTGGTCTGTGGGATCAATTCTGTGCGCCACATGTCCTAGAGAGATGCGATAAGTATCTAGCGCTGACGACTCTTGGACAAAGACGTACTGAATTCCACTTGGCAGTGCTATCTATCGTGATCTTCGCACCCTGCTTCGTGCCTGAATCTCCCGGGTTCTTGAATGATGGAGAGAGATTGACATATTTGGAGACAGCGCCTGAAAGGTGTAAGTTTGTAGTATCCGCGTAGAAACCGACAGGGTATGTCCTACCGGAGCCGTGTATATAGTATTGAAAGTTGCCAGCCTGGTTGCCCCACGACCACTTCTCCAGTCCTGCCGAAGAGGTCATCTCATTGAATCGGCCATCCCAGAGAACAGTGCCTACCACTGTTAGTTTCAACACAAGCCGGCAAGCAGTGCATGCATACCCGCAGACACCGCCCTGACCAACGCATTCACAATAATTGACTTTCCGAACATATTTGCAGCGACGACAGGAACCTCAAAAAAGTGAGATAGGCAGCACAAACGAATTAATAGGAACCAGACCGTCCTATATAAAGATTCAGGCAGGCCATGGCCGACCCTAAGATGGGGCAAAGGGCACGATTCGCGCTCCACATTACAGACCTCAATATCCAGGAACGAAACATCATACTGGGTGACTGCAGTAGTACATCGCGTACAGAGTCACGCTGTGCTGCGTGACCGTTGTCCTTAATCAATCTATATTTGGCCACCATAGAGCCGCCGGCATTTCAGGCACAAGGGTGGCTTTGAGGCGGCGAGGCGGTCCGGGGTACATTGCGCTGGAGCCGATCCATCGGATGACCAGGTTGTGTTGCAAAGATTCATCGCACATGATCCAGGCTGGTCAATTGAAAGCCGGATTCGTTGGCGGATGATGAACAGATGTGGAGCTATCGAGATTAAGCTACATTAAGTCGAGTGTTTACCCCACAAATTACTGTTTCGGAACTAGAGCCAGAAGCTTGGTGAAGAAATCGCGTCCTTCCAGCCTTGACGCTGCGTGCAACAGCGGTCAGCACGTCTCATTTTCTAAGTGTGATCCTCACTGGAAAGCCATCTGCTGGATGTGCGCCCCCTCCACCCATTTCGGCCTGATAAGCCCGATTCCCATTGACCGTCTTGATAACCTCCCTCGGATGCAGCTCGTCCCATTCGCCATACGCAGGCGTGATATCAAACAGTCTCGCCGTCATTACGAGAGCTACTTTGAGCTCTAGCTGCGCAAGAGTCTGCCCGATGCAGGCGCGCGCACCCCATTCGAATGGCCTCCACGATCCTTTCATTGGGTGCAAAGGGTCATCAGGGCTAGCCAGCCAGCGTTCAGGAAGGAACTCTTCTGGGCGCACGAAGATGTTCGCATCGTGGTGCATCGCCTGTGGAAGTGTCCATATACTACATCCTTCGGTGGGATAGCGTCGACCGCTCTCGTCAGCAACATGGAAGTCCGGACGGCCTTGTCGTATGCTGCCAGCGGGAGGCAATACCCGGAGAACTTCTTTAATCACTGCCAGTGTGTAGGGTGTTTGATTCAGTAGCGTTGGATCGTCTTTGACGGTTTCGTTTATGTGCTCTACTGAACAGTCGGCCCCGAACACTTTGTCGTGTTCCGCACGAACCATACTCATGGCCTCTGGGTGCTGGGAAAGGAGCAGGTAGCAGTATAGCAGTGTGCTGCTGGTTGTGTCGTGGCCAGCGTACAGGAACATACGAATGTGTGGCTTTGCGAGCTTCTTGAAGGCCGACTTCGACATTCCTTCTTCGCCGTCTACTTCTTCCAAGTACTTGTCCATGGCCAACGCAATGATCGATCGCTGGGACTGTGACTTGCTGGAAGAGCTCTGGGGGGACGTGGCCAACTCTTCGAACCGCTTGTCGATTTCTGTATCGAGATATTGGTCCATGCGGTAACTGTTGTACTTCTGTACCAGGGGACGTGGGCTGAGCCAACGACGTACAGGATTAAACGATGTTGCAAATGGTGTCCAATAGATTTGCCGCCGAAGACAATCGGCGAGATCGCTTCCCTGGGTCTGGTAGTGGAGACGGGCACCACTGTAGGTTGTAAGTCATCCCGTTGAAAGACCGAGGTGCGATAAATCTAGCTTACAAAGTCACACGGGCTATAATATCGAATGTCAGCCTTAAGGTATGCTCCTCAAGCGCGAAGAGTTCACCCTGCTCGGCCTTCTCTTGTAGCAGTTTGCAGAACACGCCGACCTCGTTCGCAATAGCAGGTGCAAGTTCTGTAATGTATCCCGCAGCGAATCCCGGGTTGAAAAGCGTTCGCCACTTCTTCCATGTACTGCCATACATTGTCAGCAGCGACGGACCTCCATTGATAATATCTATAGTCGCTCGAATGTTTGCAGGTTTGTCAAGAGCAGCATGTTCCACTTGCGATGCGACACGTGGATCTGTAACCACCATGAGAGGTGCGTTGAATGGCCATAAGTTGATGTAAAATACGCCATGCGGAAAATTGTGTGCCATTCTCCGCACTACTACGTGCATTACAGCGTTGCGCGGTACTGCTTGTATGCTCTCTTTGAGTGCGAGAAAGTGACCGAAGACAAGGTGGTGTTTTGGCATTGGCTACAGCTCGTCAGAGCCGTTTTCATGGTGTGCTTGCAAGCTCACATACCGCTCCTGCTGCCTTCAATCTGCGAATTAATTGCCGGTTGGATCTCAGCTTGCCCATGAAAATGACAAGGGCGCCAGCAAGAACAGCCAAGATGACCGGCGCAGTAAAGCGCGCCATCTTGACAAGTCAATTGGGGGTTTTAAGTATGTCGATGGAAGTGGTCTGAGTAGAAGTGTTTGAGTCCAAGTTGTAGTCGCGGTTCGACTGAGAGGTTTGCTGCAGCATTGCGGAGGTAAGACGAGTGCGGCACGGGTAGCACAGACAGACTTGGCTAAAAGGCCCCAGTCAGCTTACGTGTGACATACCTAGTGTTATTACTGCTGGTGTATGAAAGAGGAACCAAATTGTCCAAATTGTGCCGACAATAGTACTAGGTTGTTCTCATTGACTGCACGTCTATCTAGAAATCGCGTGGATTTGACATTGGTCGGTGCCGTTCTGCAAAACTGCTTTGAGATTGTTGCAAGTGTTGACCAAGTGAAAAGAAACATACTGCACTGTCCTATGGATCCAACGTTGTTGCCCCTCAGGTGGAATTCGAAGAGGAGTGTCGCATAACGAACAATAATCTCAGGACGCAGGTCACAGTCCGTCGTCGGTCATGGCGCCTCATTCGCGTGCACTCCATCGTGGTCTTTCGTATCTCTCTACATGTCTTTCGTATCTCTCTACATCGGATGAACCCTTGCGCATATCCGTTGCCGTAGTCTGCTGCAGTAGTATTTTGATCAAAAGCCTTCTGTCGCCCATTTCTTCATCAAGCGCTCCCATATCGGCATAAGGTCTTGACCCGCAGGTGAAAAGAATGACCCCAATTTGTCGAAAGAGACGTCTTCAAGAACGCCGTCCATCGGAAAGAAACGCAGGTTTGCAGCTCCCAGGCGGGTCACGTCCGTTTGCCGAGGGCCTCGAGCATCGATATCATATCCAGCCCAGTCAGATAGATGACCAAGAAGGTTGTTCTTTGTGGCTTGGTCCATGGCATCTGACCATATCTCGTCGTGTATTTCATTGCGGAGACTATAGGCGTGGCATGCGCCCAAATAGACGATGCAGGGACGCTCAATCTTCGGGAGGACGGCAGTGTCGAATACCCGAATCCTATACTTGACGGTCAAGTTTGAATTGTAGCGGCATACATCGGCGAGATGAAAGAGAGTAAACTTCGTGTCCTCGATTTGGTTGTCGGACCCAAATTGCTCATCAAGTTCCAGTTCAGTGAGACCGCCACTGTATAGCTCGACCACCTTGATAGCCGTACGCATGTTTTCCGGAATCACATTGAGAAAGCCGAGAAAGCTCTGAGCTGCTGTTGGCTCTATGTTCGTGGCGCTCTTGAACTTGAGGGTGGGGTTGAATTTGAGCTCAAGCCAGTGGCATTCGCGGTGAAGCTGTTTGCACACGTACTGCAGCTGGTTGGAAGGCTGAGAGCCATCTTCTGGCGATGGGTAGTGTAGCGTTTCGTCAGGCGAGGTGAGCAGGTAGGTATAGATGCGATTTCGGAGTTCGCCGGGCAGTTGAAGAAAGCCGAACGTATTTGGCGCTTGACGAGTAGCAGATTGATGAGAGGTAGACATCTCGCGGCTGTGGTGGATCAGAGCGCAGAGAGGGTCGAGGAGAAGCTGAGGCAACAACACAATTGTTGGGAGGCCGATCCGCAGTCTTGTTGGGGAAGGGTGAATGAGAGCGCAAATAGCCGTTGAAAAAGAAAGTTCTAGCGACTATTTGTCTAGCGTATTCTCCCACTCCTTGCCCGTGCTTTCACCAATGTGGATAATATTGATCGCAAGTCCACCAACCTTCCGCCTCACCTGCACTCCTTTACATTTTCTTCGGAACATCCACCATCCCCCTCCTCTCCATATTCCGCCACTGCACCGCCTTCGCAATCTGATACAACACCTCAATCGTCGGCATCGCCATACCCGCCTTCCGCCCCTCCCTCAACGGCTCGCCCAACAGATTCTCAAACTCAATGAAATTGCTCTATCCATTATCAGCAATTCTCTCATTTGCCCCAAGTAACAGCACCTTACCTTCTCCAAGTCCTGCATCATACTCGGCTTCAAGTAAATCTCCAACGGATCCATTTCCACGGTGCTCTCCACCACATCCGCCGCCAACTCGACGCCCGCACTTGCTTTCGCCGCCGCAACGATCTCGCGCATAGCGGGCTTGACCAGGCTCTCGACAGCACCGTCGGCGAGTCTGATGCGTCCTGTGTCTAGGCCTGTGATGGCGCAGATGGGGTTCAGGCAGGCGTTGTACACGAGCTTTTTCCAGCGATCGTGCAGCACATTGGGTGAGTATTGGCACTGCGTTTTACCCCCTGCGCTGTACATCTTCGCGAAGTCCTTGGCGCGAGATTCTAGGTCAAATGCAGGGATGGAGGGATGAGAGAAAGGGCCAATGAAGAGTCTGTCTGGGTCATCCTGGACGATTTGGCCGGGCGTCAGTTCTGCGCTGCCGATGAGGGATACGCCGGAGAGGACTGGGGTGCTGGGGTGCGATGCTAGGAAGGGTTTTTCGATGTTGAGCCCGTTTTGCAGGAGCACGAGCGTGGTGTGGGTGTTTGATGGTGGGAGGGCGGGGATGACTAGGTCGACGACGGTGGGCGGGACGTCTGGGACGTTTTTGGTGGAGAGGAGGATGTAGTCGTATGGCGGGATGTTTTCCTGCGTGATGTCTGGGATGGTGTTACGGACTAAATGCCGGCATCAGTAGATTGAATTGTGAATCGCGAATGACAGTGACACACCAACGGCGGGCTTGAATGCAGCCACCGTGCCGTGATCGATGCTAACATAATCGAATCCGTTTTCCTTGACAGCCTCATAGTTTGATCTGAGCACGATCGTGACTTCTGCAAGGCCGCCGGTCTCGAGGTTCAACGCGGCCACAGCTCCTACTGCGCCGCCACCAATGAGAAGCACCGTCTTCTTCGTGTCAGCCATGAATAGAAAAGTGTAGAATGAGTGCAACCTACGTTGCTGGGACTCGCTGTAAGAAAATGTCGAAAAATGAAAAGGCGCGATGTACAGCAATAGTGGGGTAGAGGGGCATGGGTTCCGTAATCGTGCCTGCCTCAGTCCACAGCTCCAGAATGCATCACAACAACAAACATATCATGCGACCCTCAATCGTGCTCCATTTGATGCATATGTAGGTATAGGTTACAGTCCGTTAGTTTCGTGACTGGCGGCCTTTTCATCCCCAGATCCCCCGTGTCGTGCTCCTTCATTGCTTTGATGCATGGTATGAGTCGATTGTGAAAGCCGTCCATCCCGTCCGTCAGAAGACTACGCCGAAGGCCCAGCAAAACGAAAAGAGAGAGATGACGCGCTTAGAAGACGAGGGCAGCACCCTTGGTCTTCTTGTCACCACCGAGCTCGAAGTGCTTGCATCGCTTGAGAGCGAGCTATTGAGAGTTAGTTTTAACATTGAATAGTGCAAGATTGTGATCCGTACCTGTGCCTTGGTCTTGCACTGTGTGCACTCTAGACGGAGCACGACCTTCTTGGTGGTCTTGGCCCTCTTGTGGAAGACTGGCTTGGTCTGACCTCCGTATCCGGACTGCTTGCGGTCATAACGACGCTTTCCCTGGGCGAACAGCGAGGCCTTTCCTGCCTTGTACTCTGCATGGTCTCAGCATTTGTGCGGTCTGTAGGTGAGCGCAGGGCTACTGACGGGTGACCTTGTGCTGGGTGTGCTTCTTGCAGTCTTTGCCCTTGCAGTAGGTTCGTCGGGTCTTGGGAACGTTCACCTGAGCGATTTATTAGCCTTCCATCTCATTATCGCCTGCGTCTCCCATCTTTTTGCATCCCGAGCACTGGATAGCTAGCAACACGACCAAGCGCTGAGTGGTGGCGGAAGTGGGCGGGCACTGCGAAGTGCGCCATTGTTGTAATGATCATCGAGGAACAGAGAGTGCGGCGTCTGAGTGTCTCGGGCTTGACATGTCGGCATCGTGGTTGCGTGATATGGCGAAGTGTTGTTGGGCTTGCGTGCGCGGTGCATGCCCCTCTGCTATCAAGACTGCCCTTCGCCTCTGCGCCTGCAACCACGCCGTCTGCTCTCGCTCGTAGCCTCGACGTGCCCATCGCTTGGAACTCCGTGTATATCTCTATCGGGTGTTGGGCCACAATGGCAGCGGCGCCTTCGAGTGCGGTGCCGTCGTCGTCGTCGTCATCGATCGCTTTCCGGTCATCGCTCGGGTGTGTTGCAGCTTCCAGTCTCCCCATTGACAGTATAAACATTGGCACTCACCATTTTGACGGTATTTGTGACTGTCGATTAGTGTCGTTGGCGGTTTGGCGTGTTGGTGATGCGGATGAGGTCGCTAGATGTCTAATTCAGTCAATGTGCGAATCTCGGCTACGCTAGGCCCGGACAGGGTGTGGCGCCACAGCACAGCCACTCATGGCCTGTCTTTCACACTTCGTGGATGAGATTCGGTGCAAATATGGCAATTCATAACTTACATCACAAGTAATATTACCTGAAATCTGTGTACAATCATCTCAAATGTGCATTACTACTGTGTCTGTGGTATCATGCGAAGCAGAGCATAGTCATCCTCGCGGTCCCGCCGTGCTATCGTTACAAAAAGACAAATGAAATCGCAACTGTCAGCGCTTAGTAGATAGGGCGCCCCTCGTCCCATTTTGAGACCTCGCGCATTTCATTCCCACCGACAGAAGGGCTGTCATCGATACCAAGGCTTGGTCTGAAGCGTCCGCTCTCGCGCGTTCTCCCACTGCTAGACCCATGCTCGAGCATCTTCAGAGGCCCCGTCCACTCCCACATACGTGCAATGTCACCATGCGGAGCTTGGCGAACACCGGCGCGTACGTTGGAGTTGAATTCGACCTTCTTCTGCACCCGCTCCCACAACTTCGTGCGTCGTTTAGCTGAGAACTCGGTGCGAAGGACATCGTCTCGTATCTGAACCATCGTCATACCCCGATCAGAGTACACGCCAGGCTCTTGGATGTGGAGTGCTGCGTGGTTGGCGAGACGGTCAAAAACGTCGCCAGCGAGTTGCTTCGCGCGCTCTTCCATGGCGCGATTGTGCGTGTACGAGTATTTCCCGTAGACGCTGGTTGCAGCGATGACAATGATCATTACAATTTGGAAAAGATATCGTTCAAGAGACTGGCGGAGGGATCGGCGGGCGCTGCAGGCGAGGGAGAGCTTGGCGAGGGATGTGGAAGAGAGCTGTCGTCCACCGGAAGTTCTGTATCAACGGAAAGGGAACTGGTTAGTACAATGTCGTCAGAAAGGCTGCATCGGTGTGGTCGGGGAAGAGGAAGTGGTGCTTACCCATCAGTAGATTCGACCACCTCTTCTCGAACTGTCATCTCTGGCCATGCCCGGTCAAAGAGCTCGTGGAACTCCTGATCCGTGATGCCTTTGCTCTTCTGTGCCGTCATCCGCTGCTTGAGGTCTGCCTCGCTAATGTCTGGGCTGTTGACTAGCTCTCCAGCTGCATTGGGCTCGCCGCACTCGTACTGTGCGCGTTGCTCTCGCAAGATCTGAACGCCCCGATCTGCCACGCTGTTGACCTTTCGCGTCTTTTCGCTGTCGGGTTCGCATGTGGGTGGTATCGGAATCAAGCCGTTGAAGGACAGCGGATGATCCTTGCGAATGAAGTCAAGATCGCACTTGAGCTGCAGGCCGCGCTGGCACTGAGCATGCGGAGGGCAGGGCTCGCACTGAGGGAGGATGTCGCTGGCCCATTGAGGTACATCCACACCATTCAGCCATGTAGACTGCTGTTCCAGACCGCAGAATCCGACATCAATCTTTTCTTGCCGCCATACTCCTCCAAAAACGGCTGCGGCTGAGAGTAGAAGCGTGCCAGACATGGCCTTCAGAGTACCAGTAGCCTTGTTCGCGTTCTTGCGCCGGCGCGGAGGCAAGATGTCGGTCTTCCCCGCCCGCGCATTCTCCCGCACAAGCTCGAGCTGCTCTTCAGGCGTGAACTCTTCGCCAGCGTCCACGACTTCCTGCTCCTCATCCTGCTGCCGTATGCGTGGTATGCGCGGGTTGAAGTTGCCGCGGGATGGCACAACGATGCCCTCGTCGAGCTGTTCGGCGTTCGGCTGGAAGGTCTTGCGGCGAGTGGCTTCGCTCTTGCGGCGGTCATTTTGCTCTGAGCCCATGGTCCTCCGTCGGCGGTCGCGCGCATGAGGCGCTGGCGGTGAGCTGCCGCTCTGGAACGGGTTCTCCTGCGTGAAGGGGCTGTCGGCGCCTGGGTGATGCCATGCTGCTGGGTCAGCCACAGCGGGCGCCTCGCTCTTTCGCGTGCGCCGCACTGCAGGGCGCTCATCGGCTTCGGCTTCGGCAGCCCTGCTGTGCTTCGCTGGGACTGCGCGCGTGGGCGTCTTCCCGCGCGCTGGTCGGACAACTTCCTCCCGCTCTTCTGTGGGCCCCCGCGTGGTGCGTCGCGATGTGCGCCGTGTTGATGCGGGCGGGGCTAGCAGCGTCTCGTCTTCGGTGTCTTCGGTGGTCGCTGTGCTGGCGGAGCTCGAAGGCACGTCCTGGATGCCCCTCGTTGTACGCTTAGTCCGCGCATGCGCCCGCTGTACCTGCGCCGCCTGGGGGGCGACGACGTCGTTAAAGAGGCCCACAAGGACGGGTTTCTTCGCCGAGGACGGGTACGTGACGCCATGTCGAAGGAGGATGCTGCGCAGCTCGGGCACCGTGATCTTGTTGGCGTCGACGTCTGGTTCGAAGTACCAGTACTCTCCGCGCGCGTCTGCCATTATTGTCTAGATAAGGTTTGCGGTAGGATGGAAACTGCTGAACTAGTCGTGAAAGACGGGCAGCGGTGAAGTACTGTAGTCACGAGACCAAGAGTCGTGCGCACTGGAGGGCTGACGAGAGAGAGTGCGACCGAAAGTGGAGAGTGCGATGGCGTAACAATGGTGATGGGATGGGTTAGCTTGTTTGTGAGGTCACCAAGGCAACTGCAATCGAGTCGATATGGTCCGTGCGCGCTTTCACCAATCAAGATTCTTTGATGCATTCACATCTTTCACTTGCAGTGTGACATCCACACGAGCAAAATGCCTTGTACCTGACCGGTATGCCCTTTTGTCCTTTGGTATTCATGCTTCCTGGAATTTTCATCCCCATCATGCGCACACACTTCTTCAAAGCCCTTCCTGCACCCACTGCTTGATGATTGTCTCCCACGCCGGCAGCAAACCTTGCGACCGAGCCAAACTTATACCTGGGCCATGTAAAGCGAGGAGTTGGAACGGATCAGGCTTCAACAGGTTCTGTGGTGGATAAAGTCTGATCCGAGCTCTCACGGTCTTGACAGCCGGGCTTGCTTCCCTCAGAAGCCTGGCTGAGTGCTCCTTCATCGCTGAGTCGACTACCTGCTCGATCTCTTCGTGAATTTCCAGAACCGGAAGCAGAGCGTCATCGTGAACCTGTTGGCGAAGGATGCGCAAACCCAAGAAGCCGCTGCACAACAATTCGAGCGGGACATCATCTATTACATCCTATTTGTAGGAAGCAAGCTAATACTCAACCTTCAATTGCGAGTTCTTCTTGCACGGGGTAGTAAGGCTTATGATGGTCCGCTGGCACTCGACAACTTCCTGGTACATGTCCATGTCGTTGTTGTTGCTCAAGCGTACGACCCGCAGCAAGCAGTGTCGCTTGTGTGCGACGCATTTGGAGAAGGCAAGGAATCGTTCGGTTGCACTAACTCTTGTGAATTCATCCGAAAACGCGATCACCGGGTTGAACTTGATTTCCAACCAGGCAGCTTCATTTCTCGGTTGCCGACAAACATACTGTATCTGGTTGGTGGCGAATTGCCGAACTCTTGGACTCGGGTGGCCGACGTCTGGCCCTTTTGAAGTCCAAAAGTGTGGAGCTCAGTCGTGACGGGTGGCGACGAGAGACCGATGTACGGGACTTGCAGGCCCAAAACCTGCATCCCCGAAGAGGTGGAAGGACTGGAGGAGTATACTACGTAGCCAAGTACGGTCTCCAATATATCTAAACTTGAAGATAGTCAGCGTGCGCGATGGAATGTGAGAGACTACGTTCAGTGGTTCGGTACTGAGGGCGTTTGAACGCCTGAATCAGCTTTTTGGGCGAAGATGGCACAGAAGTCTATACTTACTTCGAAGAATGTATCATGACGTGTGTTGGAGGTGTAGAGATCTAAAGATGGAAACATTCACTTGCATGTCAGCCTCGCTTAATCTTCCCTCACGCTAGCACGCCAACGCCTCAGTGGTGCATTCTCGTCCCATGCCTCAACGATCCACTTCAAGTCCTGTTGTCTAAAACTCTTGTCGCCTCTCAATAGTATCGCCATAGTCTACCCTCTGTCCTACGCACGCTCAATCCAACATTTCAAGTCAGTTTCGACACAGACCACAATGAGCGACACGTCAAGACTGCTGGCTCTCCCAGCTGAACTACGCGATCGCATATTCGGCTTTGCTTTGACATCACCGCATGGGCTACGGTACTGTACGCATATAACTACATCCAGAAACAACTACTGTCCTATCAATCTCAAAGCCCAAGATGAAACGACAAGCCATCATTTCAACCAGCTCAAGTACGTCAATCGATCTCTCCACACAGACACCAAAGGACCTGAACTTCAACACAACGCTACGCTCCACTTCGCCATGCAACGTGGAAGTAAGCTGTCTCCATCAGAGGAACTAATCAAGAAGGATAGTCCCGAAACGGTCGCGGATCCGGTGAGAACATGTCAACAATGTCCTTCATTGGAGCTGCACTACGTCCTCTCGAATTGGGCCATAGGTGAATCTCCCAGCGCAGCGGAGACCAGTTTCTTTCTCTGCATAGGCATCGCTTACACCTCAGCAATACGCTGGTATGGGTACAGTGAGCTGTATCAGCGTCACTCGCCTTTTGTCAACATGATTAGTAAGTGGATACGTACATACTTCATGCCAGACATGCACTGACTATGTCCCTTGCGTACACGCAGAGTTCATATCTCGATTTGCTACCGAAAATGCTATATGGCGGCCAGATGTCGTGCAAGAAGCTGTGTTTGCGGGAAAGATCCGATTCGTCCCGAAGATATGTGCGCAGTCGGCTGAGGGCTTCTATAGTCTGTTCGATAGCTTGGATGGTGTGCATGAAGATGAGGCGGCGGTGCAGATTGAAAAGTGGCTGGAGGATGGGATCTGACTTCAGAATTCGTGAAGCTGAGCACAATAAGCAAGGTTGATATCGGAGCCAACGTTCATTGAGTGCTACCTGGATAGACTCAAAACATTTCACTCCTTTCTTCTCCGAGTGAAGACTCGGAGTTTTGAAATATATGACTATTTTGGCCGCTGCTAAGCGAGGCTCCAGTGAATCACAACACCAGAGCTGTATTCTCCTTGGCGAGCTCGAACAAACGAGGTGATCGCGCCCTTGACTCCCACAGCCACAAAACCTTTTCGTCAACACAAGTACTTGCGCCCCTCACCCGATAGACTCAACCTATGCTTCTCCCAATGCACGACAACGTGCCCTTCTCGGTCTTCCTCTGCGCTGTTGGCTTCTGCCTATTATTCCTATCTGCTTGGCTATACCTCTTAGCCATCTATTTAATTCCTTTGGTTGTCGTCCTTTGCGCGGTCAACAACATGATGGCAAGGCTGGTAAAGCGCCCTCCACCATCCGCCACTTCGCAGCCCGAGCCCGAATCCGCATCCAAACCCAAATTCATAGCTAAGCCCAGAAGCCCACCCTTAGGCTTCCTGTCGCTACCTCCCGAGCTCCGTAACGTCATATATGATTACGTTTTGACTTCGCCATCTGGACAGCTCCATTATCGGCCACTCCAATTGAATGTCAAACCGGAGGGTGGATCGGAATACTACTTGACCTCCAGCGCCAACGACAGTGGCAGTCGATCAAACTTTCAATTCTTCCTCAGGGGCATCTTCATTACTCCCGTTATGGAAGAGTTCAATCAGCTGCAACACGTTAGCAAACAAGTCAGGGCAGAGACCGCAGGCTTGAGTCTCGATCCTCGCAACAACACCATCCACTTCGATTACTGCCCGGATACTACCCACAGCGCGAACGCACATGTAAGGACTGCATGTAAGAAATTTATGTATGACAAACACTGATTTCGTACCTACGAACATCTAGCTCACAACCTTCCTGTCCATGTTGGAGTCCACAGGCTTCGCGCGGCCTATATCTATCGTCATCAACGACTTCGATCCACGCATGACTCTAAAGGAGCAAGACCACTTCCGTGATGATCGAGACGCTATCACCGAGCTCGCGCGCCTGTGTACGCGACTACCCAACGTCAACGTTCAATACATTCTCTCCGACTGGAGCTACGTCGACCGCTGGACGGGCTTATTGTTCATGGGCAGAGTCATGTTCCTTTGGCGTGGCGCGTACTATGCCCACGCGCTTCGTGGTCAGACTGCGTTCCCACACGGAGCTAGCTTTTTCGGCATGACCCAGAAGGGTGCAATTATTCGTGCAAAGAAGTGGCTGCGTGGTTCGGATGCAGGCTTCATACCGGGTAACATCAAGTTCGTGCCGAAGGCTGGTGTCGATGGCAGCAAGGACGCGTGGCGTGAGTTTCAGCCCGCGAGTGGATTTAATGTACGAGGGCTGAGCGAGGACATGGCTGTAGATCTAGTGAACGACTGGATCGAGAATGGCATTTGAGGCGAAGTGAGGCGAGACGGGTTGGAGGAGTTGCTGTGTCAACCTTCAGGATACACTGAACGCAACAGTGGTTGACTGAGAGAATGCGAACACTGTTCTGGAAGCACAGCTCCATCATTCGATCTGAATGACGATCTTACGATTCGCACCCAAAAGACACCCCCAAGGGATAGACAGTGCAAGATAACAAACGGCGTGGTTGTCAAGAGTGGTATAGACCTGAGTGAAAAAATGGCAAATGCTCAACATCGGATCGTTGAGTTGAAAGATACCTCCTTTGGCCGTGAGGTGCTGTGAAGAAAGGACTGGGTAGAACAAGACGTCATGTCGCAATCTGACTAGTTGAGGCTGAACCACGAACCGAGGTTCTCCACCATTCCTTCCGCGCGCGACAACTCCAAAACGTGATCTTCATCTGAGCCGTCTCTCGACCTTTCCTTTGATTGCTATAAGCTTCACGTTCCCAACTGTCACCTTTCCCACCATGCCCACCAAGTCACCGTTTCCTGACGTCGCCATTCCAGATGTAGACCTATGGGGACTTGTGTTCGATCGCAAAGACCGCGACTTCGCAGACGATAAAGTGATTTATCGTGCCATCGATTCGGATCGGACGTACACCTTTGCAGAGGTCAAATCACTTGCGACGCTGTTCGGAGAAGGACTGCGGAATCAGTGGGACTGGGAGAAGGACGTAGTGCTCGCGCTATACGCACCCAATGATGTCGACATCGCACCAATAATATACGGTACCTTTTTCGCTGGAGGTGTCGTGACTCCAGCAAATCCAGGCTATTCAGCAGACGAACTCGCGTATCAACTCAAGAATTCCGGTGCTCACGCATTGGCAACTACAAAACAGTTTCTGCCTACGGCCTTGGAAGCTGCCCAAAAAGTGAACATCCCAAATGATAGAGTAATCTTACTAGGAGCCGAGAAAGACGAAACACACCGCGTGAAGCATTGGACCAACATTCGGAAAACATCAGGTGCACTACGGTATCGAAGACGGAAATCAAAGCCAGAAGATTTGGCCTTTTTGGCATATTCATCAGGGACAACGGGTCTACCCAAGGGTGTCATGCTCACGCATCGGAACATTGTATCCGATCTTTTAATGGTTCAAGGTGCTGTGGGAAACTGGTACTCTTCGGCAAATGACAAGTTTCTGGGCGTCTTGCCGTTCTTTCACATATACGGCTTGACTGGGCTTGTGCATCAAGTGCTACATCGCGGGATCGAGGTCGTGGTCATGCCCGCTTTCGACATGGAAACATTTTTGAGGACAGTCCAGGACCACAGGTAAGGGTGCGCTGACGAATCTCGATACCTTTTTGCTGACTTTTTCGCAGTAAGTAACGGATGCCGGTCCTTATTTCCCACGGTTTCATGATCGAAATCCTGCGGTCTTGAATGGATGCACGGCAGCACATGCGTTGCTTGAGACTGACAATGAACAGAAATAACTTTCATCTACGTTGCGCCACCCGTCATAGTACGTTTATCGAGAGACAAAATGGTCGAGAACTATGACCTGTCATCTGTGAAGATGATTACCAGCGGCGCCGCACCCCTTACTCAAGAATTGGTAGATGCAGTGCATCAGAGGCTTAAGATGAAGATCAATCAAGCGTATGGACTCAGCGAAACAAGCCCCATGACGCACACACAGGTACGTGGAATATGCTGTCAAAATGTACCAGTGTTGACATGAGATAGCCGTGGGACGAGTGGTACAGCTCAGTGGGATCAGTCGGTAAGACTACAACCCTTGTTTATATCGCATCCCAGATGTCTCAAACATACTGCCCAGTAGTTAGGGAGGCCGTTGGATCTACGATTACGTCGGCTTAGATACACTTGCTGACAACTATTTATAGGTAAGATGTTTCCCAACATGCTCGCCAAGTATATGTCCCCGGAAGGCAAAGAGCTCGGCCCTGGAGAAGCTGGCGAATTGTGGTTGAGCGGTCCAAACGTCTTCAAAGGCTACTGGAAGAACGATGCTGCGACCAAAGACTCGATTACTGAGGACGGCTACTTCAAGACTGGCGACATCGGCTTCCAGGACGAACAGCACAACTTTTACATCACTGATCGGGTCAAAGAGTTGATCAAATACAAAGGCTTCCAGGTCCCGCCCGCAGAGCTGGAAGGAAAACTCATGGAGAATGACATGATCGACGACGTTGCTGTAATCGGTGTCAATGACGAGCACGAGCATACTGAGGTCCCACGAGCCTACGTTGTGGTATCACAAGACAAGCGCGACAAAGCTGGGGAAAGCGAAGCCAGCAACATCGTCATTTGGATGACAAAGAAGGTCGCCAATCACAAAAGATTAAGAGGTGGTATTGTATTTGTCGACGAGATACCAAAGAGCGCCAGTGGAAAGATCTTGAGGCGCCTCTTGAAGGAACGTAGTGGGAAAGATATAGCGCTGGGTGTCACACCGAAGGCGAAGCTATAAACTTCTGGTGTCAATCTGCACATGGCGTTTTATTCCTGAGCTTTGCCAGAACATGCTCGAGGTTGTATTGCGCCGTGAATGAGCCTTGGCAAGTGTTTTAGCTTGCTTCTATCTCGTGCGCGCATCGACGCCCTCAGCACCGACCATGCCCTACTCGACCTCACGTCATCCTCAAGCCCAAGGTCAATTCTCACACCACCGAGATAGCCATCAAAAAATTGTCAAACATGTCCACTCGAGCATCTTCCCCGATAGCTCCGTCTCTACTTGGTCTCCCTGGCGAAATTAGGAATGCCATCTGGGAATACGCGCTCACCTCCGATTCGTCACTACATCATCTGCAACAAAAAGCCGCATATGAACCTACGGCATCCGCCGCGTCGCATTCCCATCGGCTCGTGGAAGCGAAGCACATTGAAGACCATACGACCTCGCTCTACCCAAGCTTCAACAGTCTCAAACTTGTTAGAAAGTGCAGGCTCTCAATTATCACAGCAACATTATACTAATTCAATACCTCTCCGCTCAAAGATCGACAAATTCACGCAGAAACCGCTGGTCTAGAGCTCAAATACAACTCAGTCCTGTTCTCAGCTCAAGACATCAAACCATTCTACCCGAGCCCGCATCTACCATTCCCTAACAGACGGCACTGGAAGTCCGCAGAGCAATGGTTCTTCGACTTCGTTGCCCCAATGGCGCCACACAAACTGCAGTGGTTGTCGACCGTCTACATAGCTCCGGGAGCCAAATGACTCTGCTTCAACCACAATAAAGCGCCGCCGATGCCCGACCTTCCCGGCCTTGCCAGCTTTTGCAAGCAAAGTCGCAACGTCATGGTCCGCTACCAGTTTGAGAACTTTGTTCCCGATAACCCCAATTCATTAGTCCTTTTCTTGACTGCCGGAATTGCCTTGACGTATGCTGTCAAGGGCAATGAGGCCGGGATCGAGGCTCAGCGTTCGTTGGTGGGCTCGCGCATCTCAATGGGATCCTTGATACAAGAAGCTCAACACTGGCGCGAGACCTGGGGCATTCAGTACCATCTTCGTGGCATTAGCAACTTTTCCTTCTGGCCAGTTACTGCGGACAGTGGGAAGGACGTTTTTGGCTACCGGTTTGTGGAGCATTTCGGTATCGCAAGAGGCAGCAACAATACACGCATCGCTGTCCTGCGTCGCTATGCTAGGATGTGGTTCGACAATGGCATCTCGGGATGTGAGTAGCGTTTGCGGCGATCTAAGTGGAGCGTCCGCAAGGACGTAGCGTTGCGACCATCGGGCGGGTTGGCGGGAATTGGGGTCTGTGACATTGAGATTTCGCGCTTTGCCAGCTGCTAAGGATATTAGTGAAGAGTGGTATGATATATTGGAGGCTGAGGCGTTGATATTTGGGTATGGAAATGGTGCGACAAAGCGATACGTCGAGTTGGTGCGAGGAGCAGTCGAGAATGGCGTCTAAGGACCAAGTCATGTTATAGGTCAATTGATAGCCGACCAGTCAAGGCCACCGAATTGAAGAGCATGAACGAGGGTTGATAGTTGTGTCTTTTTTCATGGGAATTCATCTCCACCAGGAACCAGATTCTACGCCTAAGAGCTTGTAGTGCTGGAATTTTTCGCTGGCCTGAGCATTGGCTGCGAGACGTTAGTCATAGTTAAAAGCAAGACGATGCATCGAGTACTCACGATAAGCTTCAACACCTCGTCACCACCATACTTGGTCAGATCAATATCAATCTCCCCAACCGCCTTGAACCCGTGTCTTGTATACATAGGCGCACCCATCGGACTCGCCTCCAAATACGCAACCACTCCGGCCTCGTCAGCTTTCTCGCAGCCCCATGCAACCAGCATACTCCCAGCTCCTCTCCGCTCATGCTGCTTGTATGTGACGAGTGTTTCCAGAACATAGTATGGTTGAGTCCCAAGATGCTCGCGTTTTCCATCGTCCATGAGCTTGAACGCGTCCGCCAACAGCGCTGGGTCGCTTTCATCGAAAGGTGGCCAGTGCTCTGCGAACGCTGCTTCGACCTCCTCCCAAGTCCGCTCTTTGGCGCCTTCTTGCTTGGGCTTCACGTACTTCCATCTGGCCGCTGCGACGAGCTCACCGGTGGCTTTGTCGACGCACTTGAGGAACAGGGTACCTTTGGCGATGCCTTCTCGGACCTCTGCACGGGGTGTAAGTACGGAATTAGTGCTTGTAGCATGTGCACTTTGGGTAGATGCACTTACCATTGACGACCCTGTCAAGTGTCTTCTGAGAAGCCTCGCCGCGCGAGTAGAGAATTTTGTTGACGGTGGCTTTGAAGGTCTCGTGCCGGATCCGCATGTATTGCTCTGCCTCCTCCGGCTTGAGGAGGGAGACCTCGAGTCGTGGGTTCGGCATAACTTGTCTGTATCCGATGAGAAAAGTAGAAGCGAGAGAGGTTTCTTGTTGGGGTCATGAGATATAGAAAAGAGGCGATGAGTCAACAGCAACAACTGCAACGTAAAAGAAGCGACGACTTAGTCAAAGGGCGAAAGGGCGCGTTATGCGAATGAAAACGATACCCAGACCCGCTTTGGAAGATCTCATGTCCGGGCAATGATTTCGCTGGGCTGTTCCAAGAGACTTCATCTGCTACTTATGAGGGCTGATGCTCGCGGCACGGCTTAGTATCGGAGTAATCATTCCTGTGCTAACCGAGGTCCTACACTCTTACAAGCAACGGAACAATCAGAGCACTCCGAACATCTCTAGAGCAGCAGCATGAGTTGGGGCTGAAAATGGAAGGTAAACCGGTGTTGGTTGGAGGCCTGGATTATAGCTGTTCGCGTCGACATGGTCACGGAGAGTGAAGTGTGAAGGTCTTCACTTGCATACGAACTGTTCTGGAGTATCAACGCGTACCAGGCTCTACAAATGACAAAGGTACGAGCATGTGTGAAACATAGCTGCGCCGAGGTGGGCTGGCATGAGGCTAACTTGGTCGGTCGCCGCGGAGTTGGCCCGTGCCATGCCTGCAATAATTCTTTGCGACCTTCTTTTCGCGACATGAAGACGAAGTGCGCAACTGTACACCGCAAGCATGGCTCCCGTCACCACCGCACCGCACAGGGCCAATGGCCATAAGCGGTATTTACCTGAGACGACGAAGAATGCCTCCAAAAGCGCCGCCGATTTCACGCTGGAGGAGAGCGACACGGAAGCAGGCGCGCTGCAGCCCGTGAACGAACGAATGGATACAGAGTGGGAAGGCTTTGGCACGGAGGAGGAGGAGATGCCAATCAACGACGACGCAGATGACAGCGACGTGGATAGCGTGGACATCATAGTGGAGAGCAAGAAGGAGGAGAAGCCGATCTTGCCCAAGGATGCCGAAGAGGAGGAGCTTGAGCGCATCATCTTTGGAGACTCGGCCGGCTTTAAACAGGGCTTGGATGCCTTCTCGCTCGCCGGTGCGTACGGCGATGTCTCGGACGAAGATGAAGACGGGGGAGAGGGAGAGGACCTGCAAGCCGTGGAAGACCAAGATCTGTTCTTCTTCGATGCTGGTCCCGTGCCGGCGCCGTCAGGCTCGATAGCTGCGAAGGCGGCCGATTCGGAGGACGAAGACGATGAGCCCGCGTGGGAGGACAGCGACGACGAGCGCCTGGTGGTGAGCTTGGCTTCAGTCCCACAGTTGAAGAAGCTACGCGAGACAGTGGACGACGACATGATCAATGGCAAAGAGTACTCGCGAAGACTGCGCAAACAGTACGAGAGACTGTACCCAGCACCTGAATGGGCTCTGCATGCGACAGGGAAGAAGCACAAGAAGAGGCGGCGGACAATCGACGAGGACGAGGACGAGAGTGGTGAAGGCTCTGCCAGCGACATGGACGTGGACGACGACGACCTGTCTTTGCAGCCACTAGCAAAGCTTCTGAAGGACGCCGACATTCTTTCGCGCACAGTTCGAGGGCCGATAAAGAAGCGAAAGCTACAGGCCGGCACTGTCGACATCCAGCGGCTCAAGGACGTTTCGAAAGCAGGCCCAGTAAGTTCCATACCCTTACGTGCGTCGGTGAAGTTGCTAATATGTAATCTAGTCTGCTGTCACCTCGCTATCTTTTCACCCCACCTACCCACTACTCATCTCATCTGGTCCAAGTTCGACACTCTACCTACATCATGTTAATCCAAATCCACCAACTCCGAACCCACTCTTGACCTCTCTCCACATCAAGCGCACGCCTCTCACGACGACCGCATTTCACCCATCGCCTAATGACTCTCGCATATTCCTGAGCGCACGACGCCGCTACTTCCACGTTTGGAACATTGCCACAGGCAAGGTCGAGAAGGTGTCGCGCATATACGGGCAACAGCATGAACAACGCACAATGGAATACTTCTCATTATCACCCAATGGCAAATATATGGCTCTGCGAGGCTCTTCGGTGAAAGGAGGCGGTGTGGTCAACATATTGGACGCCTCATCATTGCAATGGGTGACGCAAGCCCGTATTGAGTCAAAAGGAGGAGTCGCAGACTTCGCATGGTGGGAAAACAGCCAAGGCCTCGCCATCGCTGGCAAGAACGGTGAAGTCACAGAGTGGAGTGTCAATGATGGCGTAATAGGACGATGGAACGACGAGGGCGCTGTAGGCACGACAGTCATTGCATTGGGAGGCAAGAGCGGACGCGACAACTGGATCGGCGGGGATCGCTGGGTGGCGATAGGAAGCTCGAGCGGTGTCGTGAATGTATACGACAGGAGGGCCTGGAACACCAATGCTTCGGACGACGACACAGCGAACGCAAATCAGGGTATCCCGAGAGCACCGAAGCCCACTCGTGCGCTGCAAAACCTGACCACCCCGACATCACACCTTACATTTTCGCCAGACGGACAGGTGCTGGCTATGGCCAGTCGATGGAAACACAACGCCATGAGGCTGGTTCATTTGCCATCCGCGACTGTATTCAAGAACTGGCCGACAGAAAAGACGCCTTTAGGTCGAATAACCTCTGTTGCATGGGGCAGGCCGAGCGAAGGAGAGGAAAAAGAGGGAAGCTACGCATTACTGGCCGTAGGAAGCGAAGCAGGCCATGTAAAGCTGTGGGAGGTACGGGCTTGAGACCTCGAAAGCAATGAGATAGTCAAGACTCACCACACCTATCGTACGTGACAGCGTTCTCTTCACTCTCACGACCGTCAAACCTGCTATGATCTTATTGTCCAGGTCGTGATTGCCTGATCTGTGAGCACGGGCATGCACTTACCTGTGTAACCACCCGCTAGCAAGCATATTCATCGCACAAACATATCAGTCACTACCTGTACAACTAGCTGCGCGTGGTGCTCCTTCTCGCAAACCGCAATGGAGATCAGTAAGCCCGCCCATTCCCACACTGCCCTTGGCCTTCACCTCAACACTACCACAATAGCACGATCATTGCACAACAGAATAGCATCGACATATTCGTCACTGCATCATAACACGACATCTTCTCATCGACACCATGGGCAAGAACAAGAACAAGAATAAGCCCAATAAGAACAGCAACAACATAATTACACAAACCACGTCTGGGACGCCAGGCCAGTCGACGAAATTTATTGCGACAACGTCCTCGAACGATATCGGTGCATCCTCTTCTTCCCTCCGGCGAACATTCGATGGAAGTTCAGAGCCCTCATCAGAATCTATTGTTTTGTCAGAGAAACGAGACTCCGTCATATCGAGTAGCTGGGAGGGACCTGATGAGCGACGCAAATCTCAACCAAAGCTTGCGAAACCCCGATCTCGATGGCGCGTAAAAGCTAGCAGCTGGTGGCCTTGCCGCATCTACAAGGAGACTCGCAATTTTTCCATCGCCCTTGTCCGGGCTGCACGAGGCCCTCGACGAGCCGACTTCCTTCTCACGCTTTGCTTGTGCGCTTTAGTCATGTACGCTGGCTACATAGCGACGGAGCTTGTGCAGAGCATGCTCAAGGTCGCCGCCGCACAAGACACAGCTGATGGCGCCGATTGCAGCATCGTCTATGTCACTGTCCCTGGACCGATCATCACGGTCTCACTGATCAACGCTTCGCCCTCAAACCCAGCGCGAGGGACCTACTACTTTTCCGTCGTCAACGGCACGACGGAATGGATGAACAGCATCGCTCCACCCAGCCGATTCAGCACTCTCGTTACGAGGACGCCTGAGGTCACGCCCGTCATCTCTTCAATATCAAACGCACCCCCATTGGGCGCTTCTTCGACGGCTCCAGCTAGCACACCGACCCCAGGTGTACCTACACTCGCACCAGGCCCTTCGATGCCTGCGACGACGGTTACGGCTACCTTCCTTTCGGGGACCTCCTTGATCACGACAGTCATTACAAGTCGGCCGTCTACAAGTCAACTGCCGCCGGCAACATCCACAGCGGCGCAGACCGTAGCGCCTTCGATCAGCTCAGGTTCAATTGGGCAGCCTCTTCGGCCATGGCCATCGGGTCCTGGAGACACCGGTAGTCAGGCATCGACAGCTTTTCCGACATTGCCTGGCTCTCTAGGGTCACCTGAACCTAACCCGACTCCGTCAGTGGGTATACCAGGTACGAGTAATTTGGTTGGTGGCAGTACAGCACTGGCACCATCTACTAGATCAAGTATACCTGGCACACCTGTACCCGGATTTCCGTCTGTTCCGTTAGGATCTGTCACTTCCAGCGTTCTCATCACGATCACAAGCGTTGCGTCTAACGGTCTTACAACAGTCCTCACGCGAACGACCCCTACGACTTCACTGGGAACACCGACACCGAATCCTGCGTCAAGCATCCCTGTCGTATCATCGACATCTATCATCTTGATTACATTGACAAGTACGTTCCCGAATGGACCGACCACTACCTTGACCAGTACATCATCAACGATACTTGTCGGACCACCTGCGATTAGCGCCGCTCCTCCCGTTGTAACAAATCCTTCGAGTGTTCTGAATACGCCGACACGGAGCCTTCCAAGTGGAGGTCCTTCAAATAATGTCCCTTCTTCACAGTCAACGGCATCGGCTCCTAGACTTACCACAGCATCATCACTACCAGGGTTTCCTCCCGTTGTTCTTCCTAGTGGGCAAACAAACTCGTTCACCGCGCCTGGCTCTCCATCCATCAGCTCGGTGCCACCGTCGTTGATCAGCCCTCCAATCACTGTCAGTCCCCCGAGCAGTGTTCCTTCGGCGCCGTCGACGCCGAACATCCAGTCTCAGAGCATTGGAGCGCCTCCGCCACCTCTGAACCGGCCTACGAGTGTTGGCAACCCAGCTGTCCCTTCACCCTCCTCGCCAATCCCTAGTACAAGCGTGCGAGCCACCTCCGGCCTTTCAGTTACTCTAGCCTTACCGTCGTCGACTTCGGTGACAGGCTCGCCTTTCTCGTTCCCAACGCCTTCAAGAGCCGCGAGCTCCGGGTTGCCTGCACCAAATCTACCTTCTTCGTTGACAACACCTTTCCCGGGGTCCAGTAACTCAGCGACGTCCCCAAAGCTTTCGACTATCTCGTTCAGCAATCTGCCGAGCAATCCAGATGTCCCAATTTCGTCCGCAAATGCGTCCCCTTGGCCCGTTCCACCGCCATCGCCAGGACCACCAGGCTCAGCATCGCCTCCTATCAATTCAGTTACGTCCTCGATGGATTCGACCTTGCCTACAGCAAGTGCGCCAGGTCTCCCGTCTGTGTTCCCATCAATGAGCACGCGGAATACCACATCTAGCAGCAGTTCGACGTCCAGCAGTAGTTCGGCGTCCAGCAGCAATGCAGTGTCCAGCAGCAATTCGGCGTCCAGCTCATCAAGCGTCGCAGGTAGCGAAACGCCAATCCCTGGCCCTTCCACAACCTTTAGAACAATGACACCGCCCGCAAATGTGTCTTCATCGTCGAGTAGCAGACTGAATTCTTTCTCTCTGTTTTCATCGTCAAGGTCTACATCGAGCAGCAGCCTGATTAGCAGCTCGACTGCTGGGACAATTTCCTCGCGCTCAAGCTCCAGCACCGTCTCCATTTCAAGTTCATCGCCGACTTTGTCCCTTTCGTCGCTGAGTACAGCCTCTCAACGCCCCAGCAGTACTCTTTCTCCCTCAGGGTCCCTGAGTGCCTTGCCCTTTTCGACGACTCTCATACCACCGGCCAGCACCGATCCAGGCTTCTTCGCGCGTGGCTCGGTGACGAGAGTCATATCGTTCGGAGACCAATCTTTCAGCTTCGTCTTCCCTACGCCAGACATCACAACGACGATGTCTTACTGGACCGGCACATATCCTACGGTGACTGGCCCATTGCCGTCTGACCTCCAGACTGTTGTACCCACGACACGGTCCACTGTACAGACACCGATATCAGCCCCTCCGCTTTTCTCTACTGCCTCCTCGAAGCCACGCTTTCGAACCATAGTGACAACGATATTCGAAGACGGGCCTGTGGAAGGCCTGGCGAGAAGAGCAGAAGCTACACCGGCTGTACAGACTGTCTTGACAACTCTAATTCCAGAAGGAGCGATCTCTGGACCCGACTTCTCCGCTCTCGAAGCGCCTGGGCCAACCTCGTGTGGAGAATCGGGAAAGTTCCTACTGAATTTTGACGACACTGTCGTGCCCAACACCGAACAAGTGCTCAAAGCAGACGGCTTGATCAACCCGTACCATCACCTCTTCTACGCCAACGGCTACACGGACGTGCCCGACAAGTGGGAGCCGTACCCTGCCATTTCGCAGCCAAATGTCGCAATATTTCTTCCGCTGACGGGAAACCTCTTCGCGAAACAACCCTTCTCGGGTAGCCTCCTGCCTGGAGAGATAGGGGCTGGGCCCCGTGCTTCAGTGGACGCGTATTGGTTCAACGCGTACTCTGGCTACTTTGGCTGCGCGCTGAATGGTATCACGCCGTGCACGCTGCGCATCTCAGGCTACCGCTACGACGACGTGCTAAAAGGGGAAGTACTCGTAGCGGAGCAGAACGCGACACTGCCTGCATGCTACGGCTACATAAACTGTCGCCTTACGCAAGTGTTCTTCAACGACGGCTTCCAGGCTCTTTCTGGCATCCAATTCAACGCGTACACGGCGAATCTGAGCATACCGCAGGTGCACATGATGGACGACCTGGCTCTGGAATGGTACAACAACACGTGCTCGGCAGGGATTCTGCGGATCGGGCATCGCTGACGCACATATCCATTTCATTTGTCAAGACAGGAAGATATCAGGATCATGAGAGAAATATGAGCATTAGCATAGCATAGTTTGGCAGATAGCATACTTACGAATCGAGACTAGACCTTTCCCAAAGAGTGTGCAGATGATGCAGTGGGGCTTCTTTTGGGGCTCAGATGACTTTGTGGTGGACGACCTCCAATACAGATGCCTGAACTCTGTGGGCGACGCGTGAGAGTGGATTGGTTGGTGTTTGGTGCCGCAGCGACAGAGTCATTGACGTTTTCGGGATGCTCGAGCATGTGGACGCGTAGATGGGGGATGTCGGAAGGAACGACGCGTTCCGCGCCTACCCTGCACCGCATGTCTGCCTCGAGGATTTGGGCATGGCGTCACGCGGCCAAGAGCATCTAGCATCGATATCTATCACGGGGCGGGCGTTCGCCAGGCGATTGCACGGGGAGATATAGTCAGCCTCTTACTCGCTCTTCGAGTGTAGTTTCCTGTTCCTGTTCCTGCGTCTCTCACTCGTGTGTCTATTCCCACAAACGCCGTTCATCTCCTGCAAAACGCGCTTCGAGGTGTCTAAGAGCGAGTGCCGCCACAAGCGACGCCAGTACCCACTCGTCTTTGGACTATCCCTGCCCCGGCCTAGCGTTTGCATACTCGCCGAGTACAAGTGATATCAGTCTCTTTCCCGGAGTCTCACCTGCGGGATTCTCTCACCGGACGGGCGATTTGACAGGGCTGAACTGCGGTACGGACCCGCGCTAGAAGTATGGCGACCTTTTCTCCCACGAGCCACCCGAGCAACGACGCCGCCGATGCTCATGCACCACCACCCCACCACCACCACCACCACCACCACCACAATCTTCCCCCGCCTCAGCACGCCAACGGTCCCTTCTCCCACCAGCTGAACCCGCCCACCTCGACCTTCGCCTCCAGCACCACGCCGCAGATCTCTCGCCGAGCCTCGCGCGACCTGCGACACCAGCCCTCCACCGGCGCAATGGCGGGCGCAAACGGCAACGGGCCCATGGCGGTTCCTGGCGGACGCATGGCGAACGGCCACGGCAACGGCCACGAGGCCAACATGCGCGGCCTGGGCTTCGGCGGCGCGCGCAGTCCTCCCAACAACAAGAGTGCGTAGAGAGAATATCATAGTAAAGAATAACGGGAGGCTAACTGGCCGCCAGACACTTCACACGTGCCCTGCAAATTCTACCGGCAAGGCGCGTGCCAGGCGGGCAAGGCCTGCCCCTTCCTGCACTCGGACGAGCCGCTGACGGAGCGCGCGCCCTGCAAGTACTTCACCAAGGGCAACTGCAAATTCGGCCAGAAGTGCGCCCTCGCCCACATCCTGCCCAACGGCCATGTCGTGAACCACCGCCAGCAGGGCCCCTTCACCCGCATGAACATCCACCACCAGCCCGAGCTACCGCCCAACAGCTCGCTGCTCACCATGCAGGCCCACATGCAGCCCGCGTACCCGTACGGCCTGCAGGACGAGTACGCCCACCAGAAGAGCCAGTTCGACATGATCCCCACCATCGACACCACCTTCTCGTCCCATCCTGGCTCCAACTACGGCTCGCCACCCAATGAGAACGGTCGCGCACCGCTCTCGCCTGTCCAAAAGGGCCTCAGCGTCATGGACGTCCCGCTGCCCGCCTCGTTCGACAGCCAGGGCATCTCGCACGTCGCTCGCTACGGTCCAATGGCCTCTTCTGTGCCCGCCACCTTCCTTGCCAACTCGCCCCCGTCCTCGTACCAGGCCGACTCGTCCGCCGCTCTCCGAAACCTCCACGATTCTGCGTATGGCGATGGCATGCGGAGTAGGGCGGCACTGGGGTCATCGCCGCCAGAGTCAGTAGGGCAGCCGGTTGGGAGGAGGGTGTTGCACTCTGAGCTTGCTGCGAATCGCACGCGCGGTATCATGTCCTCGAGCGTTGGCGCACGGCCTACATACAAGGACGAAGACTGGGACGACAACGAGGATATGGTGGGCAAGTTCGAGGAGGATTTGCTGCCGGGCTCACTGAGCGATCTCCTAACTCCACAAGAGAAGATGCGCCGCTTCTCGCGCGACCACGGTGAAGGAGAAGGAACCTCGTTCTCGAACCAGCCGTCTGTGTCAAGGTTCGGCGCTTCTCCAACGGCCTCAGATTTGAGATTTGGATCACCCTCTGGCCTGGCTTCGTCCCCGTCGCGCTTCCAGTCAATATGGGGCAAGTCGCAGACCACGACGAATGGCGGCTTTGAGTCAGGCTCGCCAGGTGCGTCAGCCTTTGGCCATGTTGGATCGCCTCTCCGCAACTCGAGTCTGCACCCTGGAGCCAGCCCATCGTTGCGCGCCCTCAACCGACCCACATCCGGCGATAACAGCCCATTCCTCTCCTCTCCTCCACGCCACACTTCCATGAACATGCTTAGCCAGCAAATGTCGCGCACTCGCCTGTCTTCACGCGAAGAAGCCGGCTACACCAGCAACCCCATACATCCTGGTATCAACCGCGTGACCTCGGGATCAAGCGTCGGCAGTTCCGGTGGACGCCTCGGTATGGACCGTGCTGTTAGCAGCAGCAGCATCAACCGCGAGCGCATCGAGGAGGAACAGGGTCTCTTCAGCATGGAGGAAGAGGAGGATCTAGCCAAGGGCCGAGACGGAGCTTCCACAACATCAAGCACAAGCAACAAGCGCCTGAGCGGGCTCTCCTGGGGCAGCGCCGGCGGCAAAGCGAGCCCGAACCTAGCACCTGTAGGCGGCCATCGCGCGACCGGATCCTCTGGCCTTGGACGTGAGAACAACCCGTGGGGCACCAACGCTTGAACAATACAGTACGACACGATACGACACGACATGACATCTACTTCTTTTCTACAAACCTGTTGGCCAAAAAAAGTACAGCGGCATTTACCGGCGGCTTTCATCTTGGGGATCTAACACTCGACATGCGATGACGCCATTTCTTCACGAATCACATACAAATGGATGGATGGATGGATGCGATATATACAAAAAGCTCTCTTTTCTCGGCTTCGGCTTTTGTCATTCTAGCGGGCATGGTCTTGGCGCTTTTTCGACTTCACATGTGTGGCAACCTGTGGACACTGCTATTCGGACGATATGCGGAGTCTCATATCTTTTTTTTTCATAGACGTCGTTTCTTAATGGGAATTTTATGTGCATCGATGAAGAAAGGTCCATTCGATATTTTGGTGGGCATGGGTGGAACATAATCAAGGAGAGTGTATGTGTATATTTGGTAAATTATATTGGTGGCTGCGAGTGGATGGGAACGACTTTTTACTCTGGCTTGCTTGTGCTTTCTTTCATTCTTTACTTCTTTTTCATCACACACTGTCCCATTCATTCGACTTCTTCGACCGGAAGATCTTGACTCCACGCTTACAAGCCACACACTTAGCTCAGCTGCCAGGGATGCGACGCACCACATACATACACTGTAACCTACACTTAACCTCCCCACAAACCTCGTCAGACACAATACGAGACATGTCATTCCATCCCATTGTTTCCAATACTTCTTCTCGGAGCAGCAGCCAGGGAACTTCTACTCTCTAGGACGACCAAGGCTGAGAACTCGCGATGGCTTTTGGAGATGTGTGGCTGTGCGCGCTCGCTCACGCATCTGTGCTACGGAAAATGTACTCAGCCTTGGGCGGTGGTAACCAATAGCTCGTGTAGGTTGCGCCATGGCTGTCGTGCTCTGCTTGAGTCCGTTGCGATGGCGTGTCTAGGTAGACGTTTTTGCTTCCTGTTGCATATGGGTCTGTCTGTATTGCTCGCATTCAGGGAGCTGCGCCTTCTGAGGAAGAGTTGAGTTGGGGGGTATATAAGATGGTGGGCTTTCCAGGCATCGGATCAGCCAAATCAGCGAATAGTACTTGAACACGAAGCTTCGACATCGTTATGACAGCTCTTACGATGTTTTGGGCTCTGTATCTTGCAGCCCTCGCTGGCTGTACACCATTTGGTGCGTTTACCATGAATCAACATGTCCGTCGCTGACACCACAGGCACCGTAAACAACGCAATACTACACCAACACAATGAACATCAAATGATCACCCGCCTAGCGCTCGGCTGCACCCTAGACACAAGCTCAGACGGCACATGCTTCGAGACGGCGTCGCTCAGCAACCTAGCCGGCGACGGCACGCACAATGGAGCAGTGGGCTCACCCGACGATCTGGCGCTCACTCCCGAGGGCCCAGAAGCACACTGTGACGACGCCGATTTTATGGACGTACCCGGTTATCCCCAGACGCGCGAGGAAGCAACTGCAAAACTCCAGTCTTGCGTTGACCATCTCCGAATGCGGTTTCGTCAGGGCGTCACGGCTGCAGGGCGAATGATCGACGACAAGAATAATCTCATCCCGGAGCAGACGTCGGTGTTCGCTTTCGCAGGATACTGCGAGTTCAAGCACCGCGAGACGACGGAAAATACCGCGAGCAAAGCAAAGTGCGCGGCCCTCGAGGGACTGGGCAGAGCGCTGCACGGCACGCAGGATTTCTACAGCCACAGCAACTGGGCGGACCAGAACGATGCGATTGCGCCGCTGTCGGTGAAGAATCCGCCAGGTATCAATCGTGGCGACACTGTGCCTCTTTTCGATCTGCGCGCTACGGGTGACATTACGCTTGTTCCGCACGATTTGACGACGGGGTGCTTTAGTGTTGCGGAGTTTGTCGATAGTGAGGATGGATCGTTCATGTGTAAGGACCGCGTGATACACGCGCGACTCAACAAAGACCACGGTATCATCAGCTTGGATGGAAGCTTCACACCGGACACTGCAGGTTCCCCTCGTAACGCCATCCCGAACAATTTCGCAAAAGCAGTGCGTTCCGCCGTCGCCGATACGCGCGCGCGCTGGAAGAATTTCCGCGACGAGCTGCATGCCCAACACGGGCCTGAAAAGGCAAACTTGCTTGTCTGTGCGATGATCAGAGACTATCCAGCCAAGTACTGCCGCAACCGCAAGATCGCCATCGTCATCGACAGCTCAGGCTCGAATCTAGACACCGACCCGGCGAACCTGCGCATCTCAGCTGCCAAGCTATTCAACGCCAGACTCACGACCGCAGCGCAGGCACGCGACGGTGTAATTCCAGATAGAGTAGCAGTCATTGACTTCGACTCTTCTGCCCGCGTGTTGTACTCCCTAGGCGACCCCGCCGGCGCGTCCTCCTCGTTCGATGCCATCGATTCCGCCGGCGGGACGAATATTGGAAGCGGCATCGCCCTTGGCATCGACGAGATACTGAAAGACGACGAGCCGGGAGCGTATGCCAAGCGCGCGGGCATCGTCGTACTTACAGACGGCGAGGATAACAGCCCCGCGAACCAAGTTGCGCAGCTTGCGCGCGCAAGAGAGATGGGGATTAGAGTCAACTACGGCTTCTTGAGTCCGCCGCTTGCGCCGACGACGCGGAAGCGCGGCGCGGTGGTCAAGCGCGGTCCGGGCGCGGATGTCGTTGCTGCGATATTGAGTACCGGGGGGACTTATGGCGTTATCGAGTCGGCGGCTGCGCAGAGGAGTTTCATCGACTTGGTGGTTGCGCGGGGCGTAACGGACATTGACGCAGCAATTGGGACGACGGTGCTTAAGTCGGGAATTAGTGTCGTTGAAAGGGTAAACGCTGATAAGACGGCGCATGACTTTACGTATACTGCTTCACCGGGCGAGATGATGACGTTCAACACGACGGTACTTAGTGGGAACGCTACGCTCCAGGCTATCCTCCGAGATATTCGCAATAACTCCGGAATCATCACGCTACACCGCATCAGCACCAAACCGACCTCCTTCTCGCTGCAAACAGTCGAGAAAACGCTTCTCGAATTCGTGGTCTCGGCACGGGGGAATATGTCGTCAGGAGTCGTTTTCAGCGTGGGCTTGAGTTCGAGCTTGAATGGTACGGGCGCGTGTTTGGCGAAGAGGAGTGAGGGTGTGGTAGTGCTGGGGAAGAGGCAGTATGGGAATGGATCGAGGACGACGACGGTTATGGGTAGGTCCACGGCGGTCTCGGCGACCCTGGTGATGGAGACGCCCAAGTCGATGACGGTGAGCTGTTAGTAGATGGGCATGCAATTGCTTTTAATCGACTTGATACGTGGCGTTCGTAGTACTGTGGCGATGTGGTTCCTCAATCAATTTCATTTTCCAAGGCTGCGTCGCATGTCTTCTGCACGTGACCTTCTCTTCAGCCCCCGGCCAGACATTCCTCCTCCATAATCGAAGCCCCATCCATCCTTCCATTTCCCACCGCATGATCCACCGATCCCCACTATCGATAACAATAAGCATAAAAGTCGCGCATAAAAGCGCAATCCCAGCTGTAACAAAACCCGGCGTTCGCCCGACCAACCACATCCCCGCCGCGCATGTTTCACGCCGCCACCCACTCAGGAGGCTGTGCTGCGCAAACATGGAGACCCTGAATCACACAGAAGGCTGATCGTAAATGGGAAACGGTGATGCGGGTGAAGTTGCGCGTGTGATGCTGGTATAGCCGGAGTGGGTAGGAAGGGTATATATGAAGAGAGCGATGCGCAATTGTTGCGAGAGGGTGTCGACTGTCTTTCGCTGATCTTTCCGTGCTCTTGTTCGTTCTTTTTTTATTCCTTACAATCCACTCTTTTACACCATGCCGTTCGCTTTCTGGAAGACGGCCAAGGTAGATGAGACGAAAGAGTCTCTTTTGAGCGGCGAGGAACCGACAGGAAGATTAGATCTTGACCCGGGGTCGCAAGCTTCGGGGGCTTTTACCTTTGGAGATATGGAGGTCCTTGGGCGGTTGCCTCGGTTGTCCTCGTTGGGAAATTTTGCGGACAATGGTGTTTCTTCGACGATTTCTACGCCGGGAGATGATGAGGACGCGCCGCTACTGCAGGATGAGCAGATTGAAACGCTTTGTGGGATGGATGTGTGTAACGGGGAAGGAGAAAGTGCACCTCTGTGTATCGATCTGGAGACCACAGAACAACCGGTTTCGGCACCTTTAGCAGCGGAACGAGCGCCTGTAGCGGACGCAATCATCCCGCAGTCATCTCCCAACCTGATCGAGAAGAGCGAATCGACCTCGCATGATCGCGATTCCGGTGTCTTCTTGATCGACGCTTCCGAGCGTACAACGCCGAGTCGACCTACATCAGTCGCTTCAACGCAGGGAGGGCTGCCACAATTTCGGCCATCTTCATTCTCGTTGCGACGAGACCCTTCGCTTGATCTCTCTTCATCGCAGCAGCGGACCAACTCTACCATAAAGCGCCTCCACCGACCAACAGAGCTGAATCTCAGCAACACCGCAACGAATGGCGCAAAGCCACAGACAGAACTCGAGAAGCGTTTCGACGTGATGCGAAATTCAAAGTCGCAGTCAAAAGCAGCACTCCGGTCGCCAACACAGTTGATGCAGGAGCGACTGAATATGGCGCCGAGGAAGAGCACATACGCCCTGGACGAGACGATCCGTGTGTTTGTGCCTCCTCAGCCGTCAAGAGATGGATGTTTGCTGCCCGGGCCAGCAAATGGGTCGCTAGCGTTCAGCAGTACCTCGGTACGTGCGCGGACTGGAATTGGACGACCTGCATGGTGGTGCAAATCCGACAAGCTTGTTGTGTTTGACGGGATTGATGACAGCGGAGACGGCGAGCTCAAGTTCAACACTCGCACGAGCAAAGGTCTCAGCATAGCGCGTCGCAGGGGCGATACGGAGACCATTGTCATTCCGATGGACTGCGCACATTGTCAGGAGATGCTTCATCGTTCTGAGTGGAAGTACGACATCCAAGTGTGCAAGCGCAGTGTGTGCTGGGACTGCAAGGAGAGATGCAAGTGGGAGAAGCAGCAAGAACAGCTCGCTAAGCGTGATACTGCCAGCGCGGAAGTGAACAGATATCGAGCAGACAGTGTGCTGCAGGATGATGATGAGTGAAGAAGATTTGATGCGAACGATTAGAATCGAAAAGGGTAGACCGAAGAGCCCCATGGAGGCTGTTGGTGGGATTGACGAACGGTGGGGGATGGAAGCGTGTTGAGACTGAAGACAGTGTATGCAAGAAGAGAAGACGGATGATCACATTGAAATTTCTGAAGTAGGATTCACAGCAGTACTGTACTGGCGAGAAAACGGAACTACGACTCACTACTAGCAAGGTCAACACCTCATACTTACGTGAAAGTGGGAGTATCCAAGCTTAGTCCAGGTCCATTGCGTCGTCCATGAATTCCAACGGCGAATCACCCAAAACCCTATTGGTACTAGAGCTGTATGTCTGAGGCTCGAAGTCTCGGCTTGTGAGACTGGTATTGGTGTTGGTATGTGCCAGCACCAAATCATGAGCATGTTCAGCGCCTGAAACCAGCGCCCGTAGCATTTGCTCCAGCTGAGCATCGGTCAAGGTTATGTTCTTCCGCGAGCGAGCATCGTCGTCGTCCCATTTGCTCGCAATCATGCGCTCATCAGCGTTTTTCCAAGCATTGCGGAAATCCTTGGCCAGGCCGAGTTCGACGCGAACATGTTGGACTCCAAAGGAAGCGTAGAGTGGGCACTTCTTGTCGTCCAAGGCATCGAGAAGGTTCGCATGGAAGGCATGAGATGCCATTGGACGCGTTGTATGCAGGTTTGGAGTGGTGATGTAGCGTAATGCGTTGACGTTGATCTGCGGAGCGGAGCCAGAGATGTTGACGCCAAAGACGGCAAGACAGGTAGTAATGTATCGCTCGAGGAGGGTGTAGAACTCAAAAAAGTCCACTTTGAACATGGCCTCTGCTTGGATCTTGCGCAGATTAGCCTCAGATATTAAGGGAAACCTGTTACTGCTTACACTCGCTGGGTCATTTTGCTGAGTGTCGACTGCTCGAACAATTTCTGACGCCTTGAAGTAGGACGACATGAGTAACTCTGCCTTCCAACGCAATCGTCCCACGAGCCGGGTGACGCTCTGTTTCTCCTGACGGAGCTTCTCGTCACGTGATTGGGCAAGTGTCTCGGCCGGCGTTCTTGGCACGTGCGGCGCGTACCTGGAGTTGTTCATTTGGACGATCGAATGTAAAGGTCTAGTGACCGGGTATCCGGCGGGCGAATTGATGTAAGGAAGGTCTGTGTACCAGCCGGTATAAGTACGAGCTTGTCATAGTTGGGTGCTGCCCCAGCATTGTGTGAAAGACGTTGTGTGAATCGCGACATGAAGTGAGAGTCTGTTCTTTGCCGGCTTAGTCAGCCACCATCATTTACTCCACCCTGCGGTCTCCGAATCTCCTCGATCATGAGTTCAGTCAAACCTTCAGATTAGGCATCTTCGAAGACCACGAAATTGCCAAAGACCAACAGTCGCGTGACCCCGTGATGGCGCGTTCTGCCTGCTGACGATGCCACAATAGGACTAGTCCCTCGCTGCTGCCTCGTCCAAGTTCGGACGCCACAACCACGACCATTCCATAAGTATCAGACGGAACAGCCTCCTCAAATTGCACCCAAAACCGAATACTCCGCACTCTTACCATGGCTCTCGCTGGTAGAAAACGTCCACACTCTGCAATCGACGATCCCGAAGTTCAGTTTCCGAAACGGCATCGCAAGGTTCTGCCCTCAATCAAAGACACGACTGCAGGTAATGCGACAAACGAGTGTCCTGCGGCGATCTTTCGTACACCAAGCAATTCCCAAGCAACTCTATCAGGCCTTCCCGCCGAGTTACGACTTCAAATTTACTCCTACCTCTGCGACTCAACAATCATCCACGTACACAACCACAGGAACGACGTCGGAAAATGCCGATTCACATGGACTCCTTGCCGTTCCCCGAGTTCGGCTTCGCCGCTTCTCTGTGCGAATCCCAAGTGGTCCGGAATGTGTGACGAGGAGGATCGGTGCACCTACAAAATAGAAACGCCCCCAGAGCCAGTTGGCTTCTGGGGGTTGGCAGCTTCCAACAAGTTGATCCGGAACGAGGCGCAGGAGTTCTTCCTTCGCAAGACGGTCGTATCGATCCACCCACAAGATTTGCGAGTTTGGCTGGAACACCTTGCTTCGAAGGATTCTCGACGGCTGGATAGCCTCAGAAGGGTGACGCTGGCTGGGCCCAACTCATATCAATATCTCAACAATGCGGAACTGCAGTTACTCCGTGATCGCCTCCCAAATCTCGAAGCTTTGGGTTTACAATGTCAAGACTCTGTCTGGCGATGGGTGTGAGTGCATATGAGCCTGTGTGTGAGACGTACACTAACTTCGCAACAACCCTCGCAGACGCTCACGTAATCACGACGATATCCAAATCGATGGCGAAGCATGGAAGCGCTGGCACCTTGTTGATTGGATGAGGCAGTTTGATCCCTCCATCACGATAGCGATGGAGGCGATGATCTGGCAAAAGGCTCATCCGAGATGGAACACCACTCTGACTGAGCAGCAAGTTGCGATCCGCATGATTCGCGAAGGCAAGCCCCCTAGCCCTGGCTTGACATTAGGCCTGGGGTCACGTTTCACAGACGAAGATGTCGAAGTCGAGATCATCAAGCCGGGCAAGCTTGCGTCTGGGAAACGCAACGCCAAATGGAGGCAATGGTGGCGCGGCAAGACGTTCAAAGGATTTGCATGATCAGGTGATCTGTACTACAAGGCTGGATTACTACGGGGTAGTACATAGCAATGTGTCCTGGTGAAGAAACTTGAAAGGCCGTGTGCGGGTGGTTCGATATCCGAGAACACACAGAATCTTACACAATATCTACCATCCATGCGACGTAACGTGAACGGTCTATGGTCTATAATGCCGGCTCTGTGCTTGTGCGCCAGACGGATAATGTAGATTAGCATGTTGCGATATTAGATCCCGTCTGAGGTGAGACCGTCCCGACCCTTCGAGCAGCCGGGTGCAAGTCTCACTCCAGCCCACGCTCCGCACCAGAAGCGGTAGAGCGTGGGAAAAGGGCACGTGGAGGCTTCGCAGTCGTCGAAACGCATGCATGGGCGTTGCTTTTGCAGCACACCATCCCGCCTTGCCGCACGCCAGCCCTATCTAAAGAGGCAACGGAGCATGGCAGGCCTGCGCGCGGTTCCTGTGCTGCGTGAAGGTGGTGGGCGAGCGGGTGGTGGTAGTACGGCCGTGATGTGAAGCACAAAGTGGCCAGTTGCGGTTCGGACAACTACCTAGAGCCATCCGCAGCAACGACAAGGCTCCAGGCCAGGCCCGGCTGACGTGACCTGGCGAGGGATTTGTTATTCGTGGTGTTCTCGGATGCGCTGGCATGTTCCTGCGCCGCCCAGGAACGTGTAGAGGATTTGCCTTGGGCCTGCGTCAGCGATCCGGGTCGACGCCAGATTGAGACTGGTTCGGCTTCGCTCTTCGACATCGTCACCACGCACCACGGCAACAACACACGTCGTTGCAAATGTACCGCACGGCGCCACGCCACACCTCCTCTCCCGCCTCGACAGCAAAGACGCGCTTCTGCGCCGGCCGCCAGCGACTGCACACGGCCAGCCCAGTCGGCTTCGGATAGCCCCTCGGACCGCCGTGCTGCCCATTCACGCACGCACGCACAGCACAGCACAGCACAAACCTCATCCTCGGCGCGCACCGCACCATGCCACGAGCGCCCCGGCGATTGGACGACCACCCTTCACCATGACCACGCCGGACGACTTCCAGTCCATCACGGGCGCGCTGGAGTCTGCCGAGCCCTCGACAACGCCCACCCAACAGGCACCAGCCTCAACGACGTCGACCACCACCAAGACTCGCAGCGGCTCTGTGATAGGGCCCGACACTGCGTCTACTGCGGCTATGAAGCACCCGACGAAGCTCCCCGGCGCGCGCTCGCTCAATGTCGCTGGCTCGCCGTCGCCCAACTCGCCCGTGTCGTCGCGAGACGCATCGCCTGCCCGCCCCCATCAACGCGCCGTTGCGCCCACAGCAGCCTCAAGCTCGCGGTCTGGCCTGCGCTCGCGCAAGAACAGCATCGACGTCAGCCCCCAGCGCGCCGCCAGCCCTGCCACCTCGAGTCGTTCGCCCTCTGCCGCCGCCATACAGCGGTCGCAGTCCTCCACCAGCATACCGGCACTCCCAGCAGACTCCATCAAGGCACCCCGGCCTCTGAAGCCGTCGTCGGGACCCAATTCAGGGGACAGCACGCCCCATTGGCCCATCTCACCGCGCCTGAGATCGCCGCCGCCCACCGGAGCCGACGGCCGCTCCGGCTCACGTTCACGCGCCAACTCTCTGCGCACCCAGCTCAGGAAGCAGGACGCCCAGTCCAACCCCGCCATTGTCGTCCAGAGCTCGTCGCCCGCGTCCGTCTCTCGCATTCCGGTGAGGGAGGCGCGAGAAGAGGCGGTAGCGAGCGACCCGGACGAGCCGGTCATGAGCCTCAAAGGGCCGTCTCGAGGCGCAAGCGGCGCCGCACCGAAATTGGAGACGGTGCAGGAATCGAGTCTGCCCCCGACGCCGGGCTTTGACGGTCTCGAAGGTGACAGGTACGGCGTTCCCCGCAAAAGCCCCACTCTTTGTCATGACGACGCACGTTGCACGTTAGCTACCCGCATCCGAAAATTAGGTACGCACTTTGCTAGCACACAGCTAACGGCCCTGACAGCTTCCTCTCCACCAGCACCAGCACCAGCACCACCACCGGCACGTCAGAAGAAGAGCGCAATGACGTCAGCCATTCAAAGGTCACCGAAGATCTCAGCTCGAACCTCGACAGCAGCAGCAGGACCACCGGAAGCGGCAGCGACAGCGGGTCTAAGGCTGCAAAGAAGGGCAAGATGCAGGAGCAGCGGTCGGCCTCAACTGCCCGCCCGCACCAGCTCAACTCCAAACAGTCGCTGTCTGCGCTCTCGACGCGCTCTGCGACCCAGCCGCCCCTCCGCAACATGACCGTCGAGACCGAGACGATCCCCTCTGTCGCGCAGTCTGCCATTGGCAACCAGGACCGCTCAGCTTCGGGTCGCACGGACGGCAGCCTGCGTTTGAAGCCCAGCAACGAGACGATACGGCCCAAGAAGAAGAGAGAACCTGCAAAGCGGAAAGCACCGTCCATCAACGCAGGCACCGGTAGGTCACCACACATCTCATATCACCACTCTGTATCGAGCAGACCGGACATGGGGTCTCGCTCAAATACCGCATCTTCGTGGGGGAGCCCTGTATCGTACATGTCGTACGATGACCGGCGCTCGATGGTGGCCTTGTCGCCTCCAAGCCCTGAAATGCGCATGGTGGAACAGCGCCCCTCTCTCCGATATTTTTATTCGCATACTAACGCAAGTTTTCGCAAAGCCTCCTCCAAAGCAGATGTCTTCGAGCAGAAGGTCGCGAGCGCAGTCGATGAAGCAGATTCATCCGACTCGGACGCCACTTTCATCTACGAGTCGAACCCACCAGAACCACCGCACCGCAGCCGCCAACACCACTCGCGGACACCGAGCATGACATCCATTGCCAGTCTTGCCGACCCTCGGCTGGCCATACGCGACACGCACAACCACCCAAACAAGAAGAGCAGCATGAAATTCACTAACCCGTCATACAATCCCGGCGCAGACGCCGACGCAGTGGATCGCGGAGACGGGACTGTACGCATCGGGTCTGGTCGAGCTGGCGGAGGCAGCCATCATCATCATATCAACAGACATGGCCAAGGCAGAGGCACGCTAAATCACCTAGTGCTCGACAGCGACTCCTCTCTAGCGCAGTCGTCGCGCGCACGTGGTCCATCGTCGAGACAGGCATCGCAGCCAAACAGCCCGCGCTTCCACACTTTCGCAGTAGGCAACGGTCACAGCAATGGCAACAAGAAGCATGGCGAATACTCTGTATACGACATGGATGCCGAACACGCAGCGGACGACGAGAGGACGCCGTTGATCCAATCTGGACGGAGCCCACGAGTGCGTACGCCTCGGCGCAGAAACAGTCTAACAGTCCGTGGCGAGCGGCGGCACCATCATGGCAATGGCAATGGGTGGTGCCGGCGTATCGCTGCCTTCCTAGTCTTGGCAGTCCTGCTCCTCGTGGTTGTGTTCAGCGCAGTTGGGCTCGTCTTTGCCACGACGAAGCCGTTGACCGACATCACGGTCTCCAGCCTGCAGAACGTCGTAATTAGCGAGGACGAGATTATAATGGATGTCGTTCTGTACGCCATCAACCCTAACATTATCGGTGTCACCATCGCAGATATGGACATCTCTGTTTTCGCCAAAAGTAAGCATGTTGGTTCCGACAGGTGGTGGAGACAACACGGTCACAACCACAGCGACGAGGAAGTTTGGAAGCCTGTCGACGACGATTTTGCCATCGAAGGCGGTATCGACGAGGGTACAGATCCTATCGACGAACCTTTCACCATGACTCTCGGACACGTTTCCCATTTCGACTCCCCTCTGAACTTTGATGGATCCTTCTTCGCGCGGAGAAATACGTCATCGGTTGGCGAGATGCGGCTGCCGCATCCTGCAAACCATACCGAGGGTGGAGGGAATGACCGCTGGGAAGATACCCTGGAGCATCCGTTCGATCTCATTATTCGCGGCAACTTCAAATACCAACTTCCTCTCAGCACGCGGGAGCAGAAGTTTTCCGTCACTGCTTCATACCACTACAACCCCGACGCAGAGAAGAAGGATCTCAGCATCGCAGCAGAGGATCCATCCTCGCACACTGTACTACCAAAGACACTGGGACGGTACGATCGACGAGCATTACCATTGCTCAAGATGGAATAATCGTCCCAGATGCATCATCAACCATTTCCCGGAGAGGGCTCGCACAGCTTCGCGGCCCCAGCAAAAGAATGACAAAAGCACTTCCAATACCCCCTTACAAACGACATTTACGACCCCTAGACTTGATTCGGAACGGCAAGCACAATGGTAGCTCGCGTCTTTCTTGGCCTCACAGCCCCTTACGAAGTTTCTTTTCATCCAGCCTGTCTGTACCAAACGAATGTATCACAAGCAGTTCTGGCCCCTTGACTTCAGAGGAAACACCCTCCGTCCTCGCGTTTCGCAACACTTTTTGCTACGTACCCTTTGGAGGTGAGCACTGTTTAGTGCTCGATCACACTCATTTACAGATATTTATCTTCTATGTGTCATATATAGGTTGTTCTTGTGGCCTTTTTTCGGGCATGGTATTGGGTCTCGCAGGGCATAGTTTTGGAGCGTTGAGCAAAGCGAGCGAGCGAGCGAGCGAGCGAGCAAGCGAGAAGCTGCATTTGTAGGCGCAGGAAATATGTCAATTGAAAGCCTTGGGACCATGAGTAGTGGTCTTCACGTATGAGACTTATCGCAGCTCCGTGATGTTGGAGGAATCTATTGAGTGTTTAAATGCGAGGTTACTTCTCGATAACACTCACGCGCCTCTTCAAATATTCTGGTAAATACTGTAACTCATTCGCGACCTTTGCAATCCGACCGCAAAGAAGTGAGGCTGGGACGCGGTAGGAATCGTGCAACGGTGCAGCATGTATTGCTCAACAACCGGCTTGCAGCTCGCGACTCGTTGTGCAAGTTTTGTGACCAGCACTGCTAAATGGAGTCCCGTCTTGCCATGAAAATGAGGCAAGCGAATTATCATGCATTTCGAGGTTCAACAAGCAATTTTCGTGGCTCACAGGGATTGGAGCCGGCTGTGACGCGCACGTGTCAGCCTGGCTCAGGCGTCGAGCATCTGTAGCCTTGATCACTTACTCAGTACGAGCACATACCTCGCAGTCTCATGCGATTCATCGTATCATGGATAATCATCCAAAGCCAGCGATTGTTGGTGTGTGGAGAGACTACGACCAGACAAGCGGTAAGTGTGGATAGCCATGACGATGATCTCTAGGTACGCGCTAAACACGGGGCAGGGTCAGAGCTACTGTTGTCAGTCACGAACCCTTACGGTATCGTGATCATAGCTATCGCAGGAATATGGCTTTCCTGGACCACCAAATACGTGAAAAAGATTGCGGCCAATGGCTGGCTTTACATCCACCTACGACGGCACCCTCACCTCCTGGAGTCAAATCGGCACATCATACCGCCAGGACGGCGTGCAGCAACCGACAATGATGAGGATGCCACCGAGGCTACGGGCCTGTTGGTGCGCGACACAAATGTCCCAGCGAGGAAGAACGCACAAGCATTCGCCAAAGTACTTGTAGAAAATCGTGGTATCCGTGATCTTTTCTGGGACTCCTTCGGCAAGGACATGCGGGACTCGAACAACACGATTGCGCTCCTTTGTTTCACGGTCTTCGTCGCTGTTCTGGCCTCTGGCATCATAATCGGCGCTTACTTTTACGTCAGCATTATACCGGACAGCCCAGCAAGGCTAGCATCGGAGAAGTGTGGACTGTGGTTGTTTGACGGTGAGAAGCGCTCAGAGGAAGCTACGCGTGCACGTATGCTCGATCTCGAGAAGGAGGAGAGAGCAGCTCAGCTTGCAGAAGACTGCTATGGCCAGTCAGGGTCCTTCGCCACGAGATGTAAGATTTTACATCAGCCAACCCTTCCGATGGAAGCAACATACACAAACGACTGCCCTTTCGCGAACGAGATATGTCGTCTGAACCGAACCGTCAGTTTCAGTACGCCAGTGCTCGATGCAAAGACCCTGGGTATCAACAGTCCCTCAACGCCTCAATTCTGGCGCAACACCACATGTACGCCACTGAGTATGGACTTCCCCTACATACAAAACAGTACAGAAAATGGCACGACAACGTACACGTATCATTACGGGCCAAAACAAGTAGACGGACAGTCATTTGACTACACGTACTCCACCGTCGGGGATCCATGGGACCGTCTTGCGCCAGTGTACGACGTATTCGCATACAGCTCCAATTCAGACGGCTCGGATCACCCTGTGTGGACTCCACACGTCAATCTTACGCATCCGCTGTACAGCACTGTCACCATAATATTTGTTTCTTCTTTACGCATATTGTACGAAGAGTACAGCAACGATCCGATCTTTCCTGCAGACAAGAAGTTCCACCTCCCCGGCGATCCAGACGCACCCGCATGGCACCGGAACTCCGATCCTCGAGCTCGTCCTCTCGCATGTATCAACACAATCGAAGTGTGCACACCTGACAAAAAGACCTGTTGGAACGTCAACGAACCTTCCAGTAATGTCAGCAGCCCTGACAACACATCAGAGTACATCTTCCTCTATTCTGCACTTTACAAAACGGACATATACTACTCCCTCGCCAAACGTCAAGGACGCTCACTGCTGGCTCAGAAGAAGGTCTCGCAATACTTCTCCTCCTCACTAGGAGAGGATCCGTGGATAGCCGAAGTCGAGAGTTGGGTCCGCACCGCGCTGGCTCGCACGTCCATCAACGCCTGGAGTTTTGCAAGTGGCGAAGATTCTACTCATGCGGGCAAGGACGGCTTTACGGAAATTACGAAGCCGTACGGTGATCTTTGTGGCATGTACAAGTTTCATCCTAGGGGCTATCAGAGTTTGCGTTTCGTGCCGCTGATGCTCCTCGTGGGAACCTTGCCTTTGATGTGGTTCTTCAGTCTCAATGGAAAGAAGCTTGTGGAAAAGCCTTCACCTCGGCTTGATTCAATTGACAGGTGGCTATTAAGGCACATGATCGTACTGCTTGGAGAGCGGGAAGGCTACTTGGTGAGCCTTTCGCGAAGGTTGCTCAAGCCTATATCTCAGGCACGGATTGCTGGGGACACCAACACGCCTACTCAAGCTCCACTCGACGACACTGATGAGAGTACCAGTGTAGTAAATGGTGGAGAAAGAAGCGGAGTGCAGCAGGCAAGCAACTCCGACATGGCAATTGCAAGCTCAGCAGCGACAAACGAACACGGAGTTGTCGGGCCTCACGGAACAACAACCAGTACAGCACTAAGCGAAAACCCAAGCAGTACAGACGCGAGCTTGGTGGTATACGAGCCCGTGATATTCTATCTGCTCATTTACCTCCTTTGGTACATGGTCGCCCGTATCCTTGTGGTGGTAGTCCTCCTCGTAGGCATACCCTCCACGCTCGCTTGGAAGAAAATGACTGCAATGCTAGAGCCGAATGCGCCACAACAGCCAACGAGACCAGTCCGCTCGTCCTCTTGAGTTACCGTAGAGTACCATGGACGACCTCCGCTAGAGAACATTGACTACCATGCCATGAGTTTTCGTAACACGAATCCCACTTCATGCGGCTCTTGCTTACGGCCACGTCAGTGGGCCCGGATTGTGGCTGCGAAGAGCAACGAATGAACAGCAGGGAAAAGGTACAGCTGACCAGTAGATAATGTAGGATGATTTGCACTAAGCCATATTATTGGTCAGCCTTGTCTGCTTTGCATATGCAGTAGCCCCACCATCTAAACGCGGGTGAATCGCACGTTTATGAGCGGACAATCGGTAGCACCAAAGCCGAGTAGCCTATGCATTCCGTGCTGGAGTTATCTCTACCGACGTTGTCAGTGCCGTCTAAAAGCTGTGTGCCATGAGCTCTACCAGCACCAACACGAGTGAGTGGATATGGAGTCACGAACATCAGGAGTATTATCACGTCGTGTGGCGCTCGGATGGAAAGTACACACACGTCTGGAATGGGTACGTTGCACCATAGAATCTGATTAGAACTCACACTTACACTCTATGGCGACTAAAAGCTCGTCTCACTACGTGCCCATTAGGTCCGCGTCTCTCCAAGTCGGTGCGCGTCAAGATCCATCTGGTCGCGAGCGAAATACCATAGAGGTGTACAAGGCGGCGTCTGATCCCGCAAAGCCTGATTCACCCATACAGACCTTCACCATGTACACCGATCCTCGGGCCTCGAACAGCTACATCTCAATACCTCCTCGGTCGCATAATGCACACTACACTGAAGGACAAGTGGGCGGGCAAGGTTTTCGGGACGACCTGCGACACCATGAAGACCAAGATAAGAATGGTAACATGAAGGATGGAGGCAATGTTGGTGAACCGGTCTCGCGTCCACAGGCCTTGAAAGAGACGCAGACAACGTCGCCAGCATCGAATATGGTCACACCGAGTTGGCCGGCTCATGACACCAGAGAGGCGACTTCATACTACAGCAATTACGGTTCCTGGAACGAAGATATGAACGACCACGTGTACCACGATGTGTACCACGACGATGACGAAGAAGGCGATTGAGCTTATCGCATAGCTTGCTCGCCAATCATTGAGAAATACCAGGACACTTCCAAGCGCAAACATCAACTACTAGAGATTGTCTGCACGCAGACTGTAACATTCCGTCAAGGTCAGGCACAAGATCTCAAGGAACTTGTGAGTGACGTCACTTACAGCTGAGCCCAGCTGACCATTGAGGACTAGATTGACACATGTCTTCGAAAGTCTGTCATTGGTCAGCCTCGTTCTACCTTGCATGCACAGCAGCCTTTCACCAACCGGTGAGCCTCATCTGGGACAACCTGAGCTCCCGGAAACGCAGGCATCCCGGACTGATATCCCGCCTCTCGAACCTCCGTAAGCCACGTTGCTGGTGGCTTCTGGCTGGAGTGTACAAGCACCACGCCCAGCATGAGAGGAGTCGCGGGCATTGGAGGACTATGAATCCGGGAGAATACGTAATATACATCGACGACCCGCCTAATCTAGGTTGTCTTTTGTGCTGTTCTCATCTTACCATTCTCCGGACATACATCGTGCGGAAATAACCAAACCACCACCAAGTATCCAGGGCTACCAAAAAAACATATTTTCAAACGTTGACGTTCCTTGCTAAGCGGATACTTCGAAATTTTCCAACGTCTAGCGAGCGTCAAAGGCCAAAAGGCTCAAACTCTCCTCTACTCAAATCAAATTCCCGGTCAAACGAAGTGCCCGACCTGGCTTCGCCTAGCTCGCCTGCACGTATCACAGCGGCCCTCAAACCACGTACAGCAACTTCATCGCCAGCGAAATCGCAGCAGACAAGCTTAATGGACGCCGAAACCTGTAGCTATTGTGGAGACCCATTCTGTGTCGAAGAGCAGCTGGTAACGCAAGGATACCGCGACGACCTGCGGCACCATGAGAATCAAGACAAAAATGGCAATATGAAGGATGGAGACAACGTTGGGAGGCACAAGCTTGGTCGACTTGAAAGAGGGCCGTCGTGACGGTTGCGTCTCATGGCGAATCGCAGCAGCAGCAGGAAGCCCATGCGTGTCCTCATCGACATGCAAGGAAACGATGCATTTGGCTTACACGGCACGCCAAAGAAGAGAACTGTCCGTAACAGAAATGAGGAAGGAAAGATCCAGCAAATGCCAGAAACGGTGAACAAAGCAATCGGCAGTATCGTATTGCTTGACAGGGTTTGGAAGGCTATTCACACAACGCGACACCGCTCTTGCTCGTAGGCGCCGCGGCCTCAATGTCTCATGTTTCCGCATGTGTGAAGCAGGCCCAGGTACTTAAACGGCGATGTGTGAGTGCATCGCAGCTCCTGTCGCTCTCGCTGGGAATGTCTTGCTCCAGGCGTGGCTGCTCTGCATAAATCGCTTGTCCTGTCTCTTCAACTACACACACACACACACACGCACAACTTCCACAACTGGCGACCTCAATTTATCAGGAACAACCACACCAAGTTTGGAATCACACGCGCGTACACACCACAGCTCATAACAAACTAGTCGCAAGCCAAATTATGTGCAAGACGACCGTGACTACGCACGTCTGCAAGCACACAAGCCTTAAGACAGTCTGCACCCAAACACTGTCATCGCTTCGAGGAGGCGCAGGAGCATGTAAATGAACAGACTTTCTGCGACGACTGCTTGCTTGAAGAGACCAAGATCGACATGCCCGGCTCAACCGAACGTGAGGAGGACAAGATGGGCGATGAGGAGCTCGCTGAAGAGCCCGAGGACGAAGGCGAAGGCGATGAGATCGATCACCGCGGTGGGGCTGGTGGTGAGTAAGACGGTCTGGAGTGCGTGGATAGCTAGTATGAGAGTATGAGATATGCATGGCATGGCGAACGACTTCATGTAAAGAAATGATTGCATCAACTACCATTTGTACCGTACGCATGGAGTACATAGCATGCCTAATACCGGTCAGTCAACGTCGACTATCAAATTCACAAAATTCATCTTACGATGCATGTCCATTTCACGCTGATCTTATATACAAATCCTACGCGTACCGCAAGATTCTACACAGCTGTTAACATTAGGTGGTAGTTTGCGCGCTCGACAGGTCTTTCGCATCTAAAAGTGCATTTAAGCTTTGTCGAAGTGGTCGTACGAATCGAGCATTCGCTGACCTAGAAACGCTCGGTCAATCTATTATTTCATATCCGGTTCACGGAATCCTTGGAATCCAGCTGATGCATGGTGCAGCCATCCGGCAGCATGCGGCTCTGCAATCGGCCCACGAAATGCGCCGTCTCCTTCCCACGATCTCAGGTCTCGAACTCTCGAGCCCATCGGCCGAACGAAGGATTATTGTTACAAACAGAAAGATTTGTGACGCGTCGGATGACCCGGAGGCCTTCAAAGCAAGTATTGCGCTGACCGAGGCACGAAAGACCTTGCGTACAAACACGCGAACGTCATCTGGACTGGACCCTGCGCGTGCGGCGCGTGATTGTTGCATGTGAAGATTATGGATGGAGCGAAATGTGGGTTTGCTGAGTCGGAGGCAGGATATTTGGGATCGAGTGCTTATGTCAGGGGGTGAAAATGAACGCTGTGGCTGACGTGCGGATGGCGGACGCTGGCGTTAGTAGGCGTTTGGGTGTGGTAGGGCTGAGAGATTCGCGACGTATTGTCGTGTTCCCAGCCATATGAAATGTAGGACAAGCCCGCCAATCTGGCCTGATCTTGATACTTGTTCTTTTTTGCTGTGACAATCGCTGGATATACAGCGGAATCTTCCATTTTCAATCCAGCAACTTCTAACCCAGAAAGACCGCAACTCGCACATCGGCCGGAAACATCGCCGGCATCATCGTGGAACCCGCCAGCTTGCTACCTAGTGAGGCTTACCAGCTATCTGCGCCCGAACGGCCGCCATCCGCCGTGTGCTAGTCGTTCGTCCGGAATGTCCGTTCGCTGAGGAGCATATTACTATCCAGACTTCCTGTCGCTGCTACCTTGCGCGCGCGCGTTTGTTGTGGTATTGCAGACAACGAAGACCCCGCGCGAAGCTTCTCCGAAGCATCGACAATCGATAGAGACACGAAACACCACCGTTGCGACCCGTGATCATGGCGGGAATGGAGAACATTGAAGTCCACAGCAAGGTACGGCAAGCCTCAAGTTAGGTAAGCTAAGCTAATCGAAGCTCCTAGTCGTACCTCGTTCGCTGGGTCAACGTCTCTGCTGGGCACACAATATCGTGGAGCGTGCAACCGCACAAGAAGTCGATCAACTTTGGCATCTTCAAGCACCCAGGGACAGCCACGGGCGCTACCCCACACTTGCCCTCCTCCGCCACGTTCGAAGCCGCCGGCCCCTCGACACCAGCGCTAGAAGTTCCTGGCACACGCGGGCGCGGACTGTCAACATCGAGAAATGACCGAACAATCGTGCTGGAGAAGCTGTCGGCAATCGGGCTGAAGCAGGTACAATGGCACGGCAAATGCGAGGCAGACCAGGTCTCGCTAGGGACGTACGATGTGCCTACGGGCGAGGGAGGCATGTACGGGCTGGTCTTTGACAACACCTTCTCCAAGACTACGGGCAAACAGGCCACCTTTGTCCTCATGACGTATCCCACGAATGCTGCGCCAAAGTCGGGACACCACATGCGTTATGCGCAAGCACATGCAGGAGGCAGTTCGACGAGTCTGCCACGCTCAAGTCCGTCCATGGGACCCATAGAATCGTCCGAATCGCTACCACAAGCAATCGCAGACCGCTCGAGATCCACTGGCGCGAAAGCAGGCAGTGCGCCGAACTCGTCATTCTTAACTGGTGTGCTGCACAAGAAGAGGAGGAAGAGAAACCAAGGTCATGCCAGGCGCTTCTTTTCGCTGGATTTTACAACATCAACTCTATCATACTACCGCAATGACCACTCGTCGGCGCTACGAGGAGCTATTCCATTATCATTAGCAGCAGTTGGCGCCAACGAGGAGACGAGAGAGATTTCAATCGACTCAGGAGCAGAGATCTGGCAATTGAGAGCGAGCAATGCGAAGGACTTCCAGATGTGGAGAGATGCTCTTGACCGGGCATCGCGCACTGCTTCGACTGTGTCGTCACCAACCCTACAGATCAAGGACAGTCCGTTTCAGAACATTGCTGCACGTGTTCAAAACGACGCAGAAGATAATGAATGGGCTAGGGTAGAGAGTCTCGTGGGCCGCATAGCAGGAACAAGAGATGCAGTACGAAGGCTCGCGCAGGATACCGACCCCAAATACAGCTCCGCGACAGGCCTTGGGATATTGAGCGCACACAACAGTTTATCGCCTACTCCGTCCGAATCCGAATCAAACGACTACTTTCCCGACATTAGGGCGCCAGAGAAGAAGGGACTGTGGAAACGCAAGGCTAGCAGCTCAGGTGCACAAAGTCCGATCGGCATGTTCCGACGAAGTGTATCGGCTCAAGTGGGCGTTGCATCGCCTGGTGCAGTGCCACAAGTTCCAAGTCTACCCTCCAATATCTCATCGAACGGTTCCCTCTCTGTACCGAAGCGCAGTGGGCGTCCTCAAAGTACTAGCCACGAGGAAGGTGTCCATGACAACTGCATGGCCTTGTTACGAGACCTGGACACAGTCGTCCGCGAGTTCTCTGATCTCCTGACAGAGAGCAAGCAACGGCGAATGCCAGCGCCATTGTCAGCCGCACCCTCACGCCGCAGCTTCGATTCAGTGGAATCTACAGACGAGTTCTTCGACGCGAACGACGGCGATGGCTCCAAGTCTCAACTCCTCACCATCCGCCGCGACAGCGAAGACGCCGAACGAGGGCGGAGGCATTCCCACGACGACGAAGACTCGGACGGCGAATCAGAGTCCTCATCCGACCACAGCAGCGGCGTCATCGACCGAGCCCGCTTTTCCGTCGACGCAGCACCAACCCTCTTCCCAACGAAACCCACATCCCTCAGCCCATTACCTCTTAAGCCCGTGAAACGCAGGACCAATATCCAACCACCCAAAGTCCAACCACCAAGCCTCATCGCCTTCCTCCGCAAAAACGTAGGAAAAGACCTCTCCACAATCGCCATGCCCGTCTCCGCCAACGAACCCACTTCCTTACTCCAACGCCTCGCCGAACAGCTCGAATACAGCGAACTCCTCGACGCCGCATCACACGCCTCCACCGACAACGGCGAGCGCCTCGTCTACATGGCCGCCTTTGCCATCTCCGCCTTCAGCAACGCGCGCGTCAAAGACCGCGCGATCCGCAAGCCCTTCAACCCCATGCTTGGCGAGACCTTTGAGCTCGTGCGCGAAGACAAGGGCTTCCGCTTCATTGCTGAGAAAGTGATGCATCGCCCCGTGCGCATGGCATGCCAAGCCGAAGCTGAGGACTGGACTTTCGTGCAGAGTCCCATGCCCGTGCAGAAATTCTGGGGCAAGAGCGCGGAGTTAAACACCGATGGGCGCGGACGCGTTTTCCTGCACGCGTCCAATGAGCATTACAGTTGGATCATGGCGACGAGTTACCTGCGCAACATCATCGCGGGCGAAAAGTATGTCGAGCCAAGCGGGACCATGACCATCGTGAGCGAAACTACGGGCGCAAAAGCAGTCGTGACGTTCAAGGCGGGCGGCATGTTCGCGGGCCGCAGCGAGGAAGTGAGTGTCCAGGTCTTTGACGCGACGGGGTCGGTGCTACCCATGGGCGCAGTGGGCAAGTGGACGCAAAGTTTGGACTTTACGGCCAACGGTCAACCAACTGGTAAACCTGTCTGGAAAGTCGGCGCGCTCGTCGACCAGGCGTCTAAACACTACGGGCTGACTACCTTCGCGGCCGCACTCAATCAAATCACGTCGATCGAAGAGGGCCACGTCGCGCCGACAGACTCCAGATTCCGTCCTGACCAGAAGGCGCTGGAGGACGGGGACTTGGACCACGCGGAGGCGCTCAAAGCTAGGCTCGAAGAAAGGCAGAGGAGTAGGAGACGGGTCATGGAGGAGCACGGCGAGGAGTGGAAACCACGCTGGTTTACGAAGGTGGATGCGAGTGATGCCGCGGCGCTGGGGGACGAGGAGGTGTGGCGGTTGAAGGGTGGGAAGGATGGGTATTGGGAGAGTAGGGAGAGGGGGACGTGGGAGGGTGTTGTGGATGTGCTTTCGACATAAGAGGAAGCCTGTTGTTAGCAGTCAAGCGGCTTTGTTTTGGAATTTGAGCGAGCAAAATCTCTAGACTTTATCGCATTGCACATTTGACGAATCTATTCAGAGAGAGTTGAATGCTTCTAGTAAATCATGCCCAAGAATAGATGATCGAATATAGGCGCGGCGAAAAGAGGTTCATCCTTAAATTGAACGCTCATAGTCTTTCTCCCTGCCCATGAAGTAACGCCCCGCAATGCTAATCAATACTCAGCTTTTCCGTTTCCCGTCTCCGATCCTCTTCCGTTCCTCAAATTTCAATATCCACACCAATGTCCATACTCGCAATAATGTCGTCATCCATCTTCGGTTTCCTGAACGTCGGCAAGCCCTTCCGCTCCGTCTTCTTCTTCTCGCCCTGTGGCTTCGGCGTCGTAGCCCGCGAACTGCCGTCGCCATCGAACAGCGCATCGACATCGAGGCTCTGCTTCGTAGCCTCTGCCTCAGCCGCTGCCTTCTTGGCTTCTTCCTCTGCCTTCATACGTAAGGCTGCGCGGCGCTGCTCCATCTTCTTCTCGCGCTGCTGATCTTGCAGTGCCCTCTTGACGCGCTCGGCTTCGAGTTGGCGCGTCTTCTTGTTGAGCTCGGCGATGCGCTGGGCACCGGCTTCGGACTGCGTGGCGATGCGGGGCTGCGAGTCGGCATTCGAGCGGGTGAGGAGGTGTGAGAACTTTTGTGCTTTGGCGATGCGGGCGCTGATGTCGGCGTCGGTCCAGTGGTGGTTGTGGAGGCTCTTGAGGTCATCGACTTTGCGGGCGAGAAAAGCCTTGGTGGGGACTTTGGCGCTGGTTTCGGAGAGCGAGGCGGTGTAGATGTCGAGGTCTTGCTCGGTGAAGCGCTGGTTGGAGAGGAACTGGAACTGGTACTCTTTCTTGCTGGACCCGTGCTGTGCGACGACGTACTGGTCGGTTGCGATGCGCTTGCCGTTTTTGCCTTCGAAGACGTACGGTTTGCCGGTCGAGAAGCCTGAGAAGGTTAGACTGTGTGGTCAGTTGTGACGGATGTACTCACCCTTAATCTGCGCCATCTTGTACAGCGTGCGCCGTGACGAGTCCTGGCCCACGCCGACACGCCCAAAGGTGCCAGTCATAGCCTCGTCGAAGCCTGGGTGGAAGCAGACCTCTGAGAAGAAGCCACGGCCCACACGCACAGACTCGAAATCGCGTATCGACGCTGGCTGCTCCTCGCGCGCCTTCTCTGCCGGCCGCTCGTCCCACTCGACGTCGCTGTCGCCATCGGCGTCAAGGTCGGAGCCGTGGCCCCTATCGCCTGAGCTTGACCGGCGGCGGCGGCGGTCACTGAGGCGGTCGTCTACGCGCTGTCGCTCCTGGCCACGCTGCTCGCGCATGCGCTTGTAGGCCTCGAGCTTGTCGTTCTTGCGGGGCTGCACCTTCGGGCGGCTGCTCTTACGCATGGCATCGTCGGGCTCCTCTGAGTCGGCCTTGCGCTTCCGCTCGTTCTGTGCGGCGCGCCTGTTCAGCTCTGCTGTAAACTGCGCCCGCTGTGTCTCTTCCGCGCGCTGGCCAAGAATCTCTTCTCGCTCCAGCTGCGACAGGCCGAGAATATGCCGCCGGTCCGACTCGTCGATGTACTTGCCGTCTAGAGGGTAGGGCACGTCTGCTGTTCGTTCGGGGATGTCGTCGTCGCGCTCCGAGTCGGACTCGTCCATGGCATCGGAGCCGAGCGAGTTGGCGGACGAGGCCGCGGGCGATGAGCTGCGAGGAGTCAGCTTCATGCTGCGAAGAGGCGCCATCTTGTCGTTGAGGGGTGTTGAGAGTAGAGTGGTGGGCGAGATGTCGTAGAGATGGGCGAGGTGGGGCACGTGTAGGGCAAGCAGAGGTGAGAGAGGCAGTACTCACGCTTCGCCCTCCTCGATTTCATTGTCTTCGTCACCGCCAGCGAGAGCGAAGAGTTCGTCATCGAGGTCAGCCATAGTGATACAGTGGTTCTACAGCTTTCTGCGTGGTTCTGGCGTGTTTGGCGTGTAAGAGAGGCGGGAAACGTGTTACTGGGCCGGGCGGGAGGGTTGTTGGATGGCGGGATCAGGGGCGACGAAGAGGAACGTGGGAGCAGGAGCGCACAAGTCGTTCAGACTTATGGCGCTCGGGCCTCGCCGCGCGCGTCTGCGGGTGCCAGCTCCACCTTAAAACTCTAGCGCGCCTCGACCGTCAATGACCGCATCGTATTGTTTCGTGAACGGAGAACAATCGCCGTCTTCACCTTGACCTTCTACTTCTACAATAGGAAACACAATGGCTTCCAAGATACCATGCACGCGATCATTGGCGCGAACAATACCACGCAGCACACATAACCCAGCACACAATTGCCTCGCCCGAAGCGCATCACGGCAAACCTCAAGACGACATCAAAGTACCTCACACCCACCACCACCACCACCACCACCGACCGCCAAACAACCCATCCCCCCATCCTCGCCCGAACTCTCCTCCGCCGCCTCGACCCAAACATCCAAGCCCATCCGCCCCCTCAACGCCCAACAACGCGCCTTCCTCACCTCCGCCCTGCGCGTCAACCAAACCGGCGAACTCGCCGCCATCCTCATCTACGCCGCCCAGAACCCTATCATCGTGCGCTCGCACCCACACCTCCGACCCCTGATGCAGCACATGTACGACCAAGAAGCAGGCCACTACAAATTCTTCAACGAGGTCATATCCAAGCATCGCATACGCCCCACGGCCATGACGCCCGTCTGGACCGCCGCGGCGAGCATGCTGGGCTGGAGTACCGCGTTGCTAGGCCGCGAAGCAGCCATGGCGTGCACCGAGGCTGTGGAGACCGAGATCGGGACGCATTATAATGAGCAGGTGAGGGTGCTGTTGGATTGGAGTCGGAAGTGTGAGGAGAGGGGAGAGAGTTTGGGGCCCGAGTTGGAAGGGCTGGTCGGCGAGTTGAGGAGGATAAGGGATGAGGAGTTGGAGCATTTGGACAGTGCGGTTGAGAACGATGCGAAGAGTGCGAGGCCGTATGAGGTCTTGACGAATGTGATAAGGGGTGGATGTCGGGGCGCGATTTGGGTCAGTGAGCGGGTTTGATGAGAATAGAGGGTATTCTGGATTGTGATGCTAAAACAACGCCTATCCAAGTCCTGTACATAGAAGGCAACGCCACGCCAAACACGCACCATAAACTCCACAAACGCTACAATATGCAACAACTCAATTACTCAAAGTCTCCGTTCAGGTCGCCCAGCACGCTCCTCATGCCCCCTTTCCTGCCCTTGCTGACTTTCTTTCTCAACACTTCTTTCCGCTTCTTGTCCTTGTTCTCCAGCAGCGCTCTCCGCTCTGCTTCACGTGCCTGCGCATGGATGTTGCTCTTCCCTGTCCCACCTCGTCTTACACTCTCTGTCGGTGTACTAGCTCCGGACCCTCTGCGCGAGTCGGACGTCGCTGACAGATTGGAGGTAGCTTGACGGATTAGTGACGGGACGCGGAAGCCTGGTGCAGCGGCGCCGCGTGACGGAGCGTGGAAAGCCAGATTGCTGGCGTCCGTCGTACTCTCGGCGAGGCTGGATGTGCGTGACAGAGTGAGGCGGTCGACAATGGGCCCGCGGGACGAGACGTTTGAAGCTTGCGAATCGTCCTCGTCTTCGGATTCAGAGAACTGGGAGTCTGGAACCATGATACGTGGATCTTCCAGCAGCTCTGTGACAGAATGCTGGACGTCCGCAAGGGTCATAGGCTTGCGCGACAGGTTATCCACTGCAGCTGTTCGGCGGAGATTTGGAGGAGGTCGATTCTCTTTCTGGGAGTCGGAGGGCGATTTTCGCTTGAGTGGGTTGGGCGCGGCATCGACCTGAGAGTCGGGGATGGTGATTTCTCCCGTGGCTTCAGTCTCTTTCTGGACTTGTTCCTGAGACTGGCTTTGCTCTCCATCAAAAACGACATCGGCCGGCCCCTCCAAGAACTCGTAGTCGGCCTCATCTGCGAAGTCCGCGAGCGTGTGGAAAAAGGCTTGCTTCTTCTGGTCTTTGGCAATGTCGCCAATTCGCTCATCAGCTAGCAGTGCGCGGTTCATCTTCTGAAACTCTGCACGCTTCTTTCGGAGGCGCATATCGTCTTCGTCCTCCGAATCTGACACGTTAAAGCCGTCGCGTCCAGCAGCCCGTCTACGAAGACCGCCGTTCATGACGTTCTTGTACAACTCGTTGATGCCCTTCTCGTCGTCTTTCCGTGCTTTGTCACTATGGGGTGTTAGTACGGTCCAAAGTCATGTATCAATTGCAAACTTACGCGAACAATGCAGCGAGCTGACGCTCGTCAACCTCGACATCGCCGTGCTCAATCATCTTGTTCGTTTCCTCGTCTTCTACGCCGCTGTCATCGTCACTCGCACCTCCCAAACCAGCGTACTCGTCTTCAGACTCCTCGGCTTGCTCCATGAAGGCGTCCTTTGCCATACTAGTCTTCTTGTTGAATTCATCGATGGCCTTCTGCTTCTTAGCGCCTTTCTGAAGCTTTGTGAAGGCATCGCGAGGCTTGGGTGGACGTTGGATATCGTCCTCGTCACTGAAGCCTTCGACCTCAGCATGAGTCTCTTCAAGATCAGGCAGCTCGGTAGCCGCAGCCTGTCGCCCACGCTGAAGCTTGCCCTTCTTGGGCTTGATTGGCGACTCGGCAATGCTCATCATGACAGTGTCGACCGTTGAAGGTGGCGGCATGAGGCCAGCCGGCGACCGAGAGAAGGAGAATCCAGCATCCTGAGTGGGCTCTGGGAGGTCGTCTATCTGGGTCCTGGAGAATGCAGGGGAAGTCCTGAGAAGCTGGCTGATGCCGAGACTGAACTGGCTTTCTGGTGCTGATTGCGAGTCCTTCTGCGGCGACATTAACAGCTGGCTTTCGGGCACTAAGAAGTCGGAAGCCTGGCTGAAATTGGCACCGGGCTGAGTATCAGGAAGATTCCGGAGAAACTCCAAGGAGTCCTGCTCGACTTCGGCTGGCGCAGACTGCGAGCCGGACTCAAGGTTGGCCATTGTGCCAGCGAACATTTGCGATAGCCCGAAAGACGCGCTTGGGGCCCCGAAACCAAAAGCAGCCATGGCGTCGTCTTGTGTAGCCTGCTGTGTGGGAGAAGCAGATTTGGGCGCCTCGGTGTCGCTCTCGTCCTCGTCGTCTACTACAACTTTGCGTGATCGCTTCACGGTCTGCTTGCGTACGGGTGCAGGCACATCATCGTCCTCCATGTCGGCATCTTCGTCGAGCTGCTGCTCTTGAGCAGTCACATTGTGCTCCTCGTCGCTCTCCTCAGCCATGTCAACAATCATGTTGTTGGCATCAGCGCCTTCTTCAGCCTCGCCGTCTTCCACGCCCTCCATCTCATCATCCTCTGAACCGGACAGTTCAAGTTCGACTTCTTCTTCGTTGTCCTCCTCGGCGGCTACCTCCTTGCTGCTCTCCTCTTCGCCACTACCAACGTAGTTGGCATCAGATTCGTCACTAGAAGGGAGGTCGTCGATCGTCTCCCCGTTCTTCTTTGCTTGATCCCTTTCTGACTTGGCGAGCTTGAGGTCCTCTTGACGTTGCTTCTCGAACAGGGCCACCATGTCTTCAATCTCCATCTGGTTCTTCTCTCGCTCCTCCTCTGTCTCGATGTAGACACCTCTACGCTTCAACTCTGCCAACTTCTCTTCTCGTTCCTTTTGAGCCTGCTCCCGAGCCTTCAGAGCAAGTGACATTTGCATCTCTCCAAGACTGATGGTCTTGGGACCTTTCCGTGGAGCGTTTGAGGTGGTGAGGTGGGCTAGATGTCGTAGGGCAAGTAGAGACGATGACTCCTGTTGCTTCTTCTCCGGTAACCGGTCAAACACGGGGAAACGGCTCTTGCTCTGTACAACTTCGAGGTTATCGTCAGAGTCCGAGAGCTCGACCATAGCGCGATTAGCTGGCTTTTGCGAAATGACCTGCGCGTTTTGGACAACTACTTCTTCATCTTGTGTCTCCCAGGGACGTGGTGGTAAATGCTGGAATTCAGGTGCACGGCCTTTGCCCTTGTCCAACCTTGGAGGCGCTGCTGGGCTCTTTTCGTGCGTTTCACTTGGGAGGATGCTTGATGTAGCAATACCAGCGGTAGCTGTCTCCTTCAATGGCGACTGCTCTTGTGTAGGCGGGCTGGTTGGGGGCGTATCGTGAGGTGGATTGGCTTCTGCATCCGATGATACAAGGGCAGAGCTGGGTTCTGGTGTCAGCAAGTCTCCTGTCGCGGCATTTTGAGCTAGGGGCGCGTTGTATCCGAAGCGGCTGAACAACTCGGAGACTCCATGTTTCTTCTTCGTCTTGGACTGGTGTGTAAGCTGCATGTTACGAGCAATCCTCTGCTGGTCACGAGCCATGAGCTCCATAGCTTTTTTGCCAGCTTTGCGCGTTGGCTTCGCTTGTTGTGTAAGACGTTTACCGCTTTCGCCATCCGTGTCGCTACCTGATTCATGCTGGATGCGCCGCCTCGCCGCCTTCGTGCTGCGTTGTTGCATCTGAACCTCTTTCTCCTTGGCTAGCCTCTCCTCGCGTATCCTTCGTATGCGCTCCTGAAGGTCAGCATTGTGTGGAGCTCGTGGAGATTCGTCCGAGTCGGAAGCATTGCTTAGTGCAGCGCGTGGCTTCACGGGCGTTGCGTTAGGTGTGACGAAGAGCCCCGGTGAGGATGGGCGTGAGCGTGTGCTGAGGGCAGGCGATGCTGGTGGACTCCTGCTCTTTGCTTTGCGTACGTTCGGTTTGCGGGCGTTCTTTCGAACCGGCATCTCGTCCTCATCTTCGCTGCTGATTGTTGTGGAGACGATAGGCGCGTCTCGTTGTATCGCGGCTGTGTCTTTGGTTTGCGCTGCTTGTTTGCTAGCAGCTAGTCGCTTCTTCATACGTTCGTATGCTGCGCCGTGGTCGCTGTCGTCCTCTTCCTGGGTTTCCCGCGCGCCATTCTTGGGCTGTTGAGAAGAGGCCGACGAGTCGATGTGTGAGATGGTTGCGCTGCGCTCTGATTGTGATAGGTCATCTTCCGAGCCGGCATCGCTCTCCGATGACGACCCAGACGGGTTTCGCAGAGCTGCCAGGAGCCCAACACGAGGTTTCGAGGACGCGTCGCAATGTGCTGCTGGTGCAGAGATGGATGCCATTTTGGGTAGACAGGAAGTCGATTGCGGTCGTATCCGCTTCGAGTCTTTGTTGATGCCGAGACTCTCTGCTCGTTGGATGGGACGATCAATTCGAGAGGCGGTGCATGTAAAAGCGCGTTGGAGACAGGTGAGAGAGTACCGAAGCGGTGCTGAGAAAAATAGGTTGATATATGCGAGTTAATGGTTTGACGATATGATTATCAGAGGTCGAGGAATATGAGTGCGACAGACGTGTTCAATGTTCGTGGCGGGGATAGGTGTCTGAGCTTTGGGAAGTCGCGTCCAACGCGTCGCGTGAAGACGCGCCAAAAATTGTGGCTAGTGTGACGCTATGCAGAGCGCGGCCCCACTTCCACTCCCGCTCCTCCACGCAACCATTAACCTTCGACCTTCCGTAGACTACAAGACGAATGAGTGCACACGATGGCCTTCTCCAGCATCATGCCTGCCTTCCATCTTTTCCTCGATTACCTCTCGAATTCCGTGAGCAGATCTGGAAGGGGACTGTCGAGCCGCGAACGGTCAAAGTCCGTATTGATCACGATCGGCCTGAATCCCACCACTTCCCTGATCGATCGCGGTATCAGAACTGCTTTGAAGTTCCAGCTGTCTTGTATTCATGCCGGGAAGCCCGTCATCAGAAAGTATACCAGAAAGTCGCTTAAAGGTGCATACGCAACGCGGACGCGGGGCAAGAGAACGCAGCGCTGAGTGGCGCTATGTCTGGTTGAACTGGGACATTGACATGGTGGATATCGGAACCTCCCCGTTCTCGTGCTTCGAGCAGCACGCCTCCAAAATCAAGCGGCTAAAGTTTGAGCGTGTGCACCAATGTAATTATTTCTACTACGCCACATCATCGGAGCTTATGGGCTTTGTCAACGCAGAAGAAATTCACGTGAACTGTGCGGATGGCTTCCGCGGATGGGGCACAGCTCTGCATGACTTTTCTTGGCTTGTGCCGTTGACAATATTGTTTTCTTCGACTCCGCAAACGGTCGAGTTGCGAGAGGCAAGGAGTTAGTGACGGCGTATGTGCAGATACTCAGGGAAGATGATCTGCGATGACAGAAGAATTGGCTGGCCATGGCTTTCGCACACAACACAGACTTCAGCCAGCATATAAATTATTAGTCAGTTAACCGCCGCTAAAAGATGTTCATCCTAAGTTCCTATAACTACACTAGCAGACCGATATTTTGAAGAGATTTGCGTCAGCTCTTCCCTTGAGATTGTTGCATGCAGTTGTGATTAGACAGTACTATCGATGATACGGGCGTAAAAGCAAGCCGTGGACAAATTGAGGATACAATATAAAAATGCAGCTCGCGATTCGAACACCGTCCTTGCCAGACGCCATATATGCAATCAAATCTTGACACCGGATATAGGGATATTCTACGACTGTCCTCTCAGGGAACGCATCAACGAGATCAATGGAAGCAAACTGCGAAGCTTGTTCCTCTCCTTGGACTGCACAAAGTGCGTGTCCTGTCGCTTGATGCCATGCGGCTCAACTGGCGAGACCGAGATGGCAGGCCCCTTTTCGCCAAGAGGTGAACAGACTGCAACAGAAGTCCTGCGTCGGGAAATAGGGATACCAATGGGTGAGCGGACCTTGTCTCCAATAGGAGAGAAAAAGCTTTGCTTTCCCGGGGAGCAGATCACAATGGGTCTCTGGCCCTCTGAGGTGGGCGAATTGACGATGATCGGGTTCTTTCCGATGATGGGCGAGCAGATGACGATGGGATTCTGCTTCTCCGCGATCGGCGACACGACGACTATAGTGCTCTTCTTTTGCGAATTGTAAATGCTGACCTTGCCAGCGTTGACGACTTCGGGGATGAGGAGCTTCATGGGAGCGGCAACATCTTTAGCAGCGGTGTTAGACTTGCGCTTCAGGCTCCAGTATGATCCATTAGTTCCACTGACCCAGGATCCGGTGTAATCAGGGCTCTCCAGTGCCTTCCGCGCAATCTGCGAACGGCCGAGGTACAAAAACTCGTCACCTTCGACCTTGATCATACAGTTGTGCCATGGCGTTGGAAGCTGGAACTCGTAGACGGGGTTGGGTTCGAGGCATGTCTCGAGACAATCGATCGCACGTACTTTGCTCGCAGGTAGCAGCCGGACCGCGAACTTTGGGCCAGCGTTGTTGTGCGCATGGATGGAGAGCCGGACGTAATTGGGCAAAAGTAGTTCGGTCAAGTTGGAGTATGCCTGGTTGCGGCTCATCACTAAAAGTAGATGTACGATGTCAGTGTATGTCTCATATGTAGTTCGTACATAGAGCTCTCTTACTCTCTTCAGCTACGAGAGCTGCTGTCTTCTTCTTCTGTTTGCCACTCAGGGACTTCACCGATGGAACATCCTGGAGATCCTCCAGCATGAATCGAGTCTGGCCACGATACAAGCTGAGCGTATCCGGCTCTTGCTCAGTGATGAGCTGCCGGATGTACGCGCGATCCGGTCCGCCAATCCCCAACATGAGCTTTCTGCATAACTCAGCTTCGCCGGTGAGCTTGGTCTTGACAGGGTGTGGCATTTTGTGGGAGTCGCGAAGGAGCTTCTCTAATCCGCGAAATCCTTCGGAGTCGGCAGCGAAGATGTTCTTGAGACCCTTGAACTTGATAGTAAGGACTGGACCGGTCTCCTGTGGGAAACGCTGATGGTAGATTGCAGCCATACAAGCATCGTATGTATCGATACCTTCGTCATCTACGCCGACTGAATAGCCTTAGTATGATTCTGATAATACGCATTGAACCGGAAGACTTACTGCAATCAGAGAAAACGTGGCCGTCATTGATGACCCACATCGTCGCACCAGGCTCGTATACACTGCTAACCTCCTTGATGAACTCGTGGAGTACGTCCATGGCGATGTGCTCAGCAAGATCGGGCATGATACCTCCGACCTTGTTGGGATTCGGTGATTTGCACGGAAACGCAGGGAGAGCGCATTGGATCGGCAGGTTCTTGTCGACGTATCCGAAGACGCGATTCAAAAATAGCTCTCGACCCCCATTGCCCCACTGGTCATTCTTGGAAACGTTCTTAAGCCTGCGCTCAAAGATCTCGGCAATAGTGTTACAGACCTCGCGGTGCTGTTTCTCCCAAGGCGCACTGGACGTACCGATGGAGTTGAAAGGCTGGAACTCTGTTTCGAGAAGAATGAAGCGTTCGGCCCAGATCGAGAATCCATCTGGCTTTATGGACTTTGGTCGCGACACCACAATGCCAAGAGTGAGGCTGTTTTCCTGCTCAATCTCAGAGACTTGTGTACTGATCTCTTCTTGTTGATATGAAGGAGGAAAGCTGGACCGAATGTCGAGTAGCGCAGGAATGACTGTGGTGATTTGAAGTGTCTTGATCTTCTTGCCTGAGGGCAGTTCGAGCGAAGCCCACGCCCTCTCAGTCGAGCAAACGTCATCTCTCAGCTCTTTCCATGCCTCGGAAAATGTCTTGGAGTTGCTGCCTTCGATGGCGAGTAGTTCACCGCTGGCGTTCCGCCAATATAGGGCATTAACGCAGTGGTAGGTTGAGAGAGCTTTGTTGAGCGGAGCCATCGTGGAATGTGGAGGAGTGTATCGGAGTATACGTAAAGTCAAGAAGCAAGAAATAATGTAGGAGAAGCAAACAAACAAATGAGAAAGCAATATAGGCAAAGAATGATCCAGGGGCCTTAGGACGCTGGTAAAGAGATAAATGGATGCTGAACAGTGACATGAGGTATGCTCAACCAGCACGAGCACGAGAATTATATGGAGGA